>Ga0209976_10000007_pt1 | contig 231530 bp, 244 predicted proteins | sample SumtaG_FD_182806 | JGI IMG/M metagenome (GOLD analysis project Ga0209976, IMG submission 182806) | Deep subsurface microbial communities from Indian Ocean to uncover new lineages of life (NeLLi) - Sumatra_00157 metaG (SPAdes) (version 2) | ecosystem: Environmental > Aquatic > Marine > Oceanic... | reverse complement strand
TGGAGCCAACAAAGATCCTTGGAAAACATGGCACATACATACCCAAGTATTTGAGCGCACTCCAGATTTTTGGTGGATTAAACCCCTCTATTATTGGGACTTACCAAGAGACACCTTAATCTTATTATTTCTACTAAACCTTTCTGGAGCTCTTTCCTTCGGTGTTAAAGTTTTCCGTTCTTCTAATCCAGATTGACCCTCCTTTGATTGTTTTTCGGCCAGGGAATGCTTTTTTCACCTTGGCTGGAAAATTATCCGCCATATAACTACTACAGTACACCACTTCAAAACTGTCATTAAAACTTAAAAAGGCTTGTAGCAGATATTGTTCTGCCCAAAATCGATGCTCATCAAGTACCCATTTTTTTGGATAATCATATGGAAAAAAAATGTCGTGAACATGAACAAATACACCCTTTTGAAGTCTGGGAATAACTTCTAACAATAAATAGTTGACATCTCCACCTGTTTTAACAGTGTGAGAAGAATCTATAAACAACATGTCATTACCATTAAGACTATCGAAAAAGGTTAAAGGTATATCTTGCACTCTTTTTTTTGTTACTTTTGTTAATCCAGGAAAACCTTTTTGTAATATCGGTTGAGGAAATGGTTCTATAATTACTAATTCAGTTTTCTTATTGGCAAGAGCTGCTGCTGCAGCTATTTTTGTTGACCATCCGGATCCCACTTCTACGATGCGTCGCGGCTTGAACAATCTTATCATGCTGTAATAAGAAAGTGCATCAACATTATCAAATGCTAAATTACCAAAATAAAATTTGGGATCTTTTTGGTCGTCTATGCTCTTAGAAAGCTCCTTAAAATGTTTATATTCTCCCCTAAACTTTGAAAAACTATTGAGAAGCTTGGACTGAGAAACTTTATTCATGTCAACGCCTACCATCTTGGATTTCTTTTTAAAAAGCGTTGAGCTTAATTTTGAAGTGTCCGGAATGGGCTGATAAAAATGGTTTGGAGTAATATGAAAACCGTTTTTTTGCCAAACATTAAAGTATTTGTAGTGGCTAAAATCATCCTTTTGAATTTTTAGTTTATTAATAATAAAGGGGAGAATTTTTTGTATTACTATTTTTTTTATCTTACGCATTATAAACAAGTATAATATTAGACATTATACTTTATTATGAATCCTAAACCCCCCAATCTTACCCAAAGAGTGCTTAAGGGATCTGGTACCGTAATGGTTTTTACATTGCTTTCAGCCCCCTTTGGTTATCTTGTTAGGGTGCTGTATTCAAGAAGTCTGTCAATCGAAATGTTTGGACTATTTTATGCAGTCTTGGGACTCTTTAATATTTTAGTCAAATATAATGGGCTTGGTTTCGGATATAGCGTGGTTTATTTAGTTCCTAAATACATTAAACAAAAAAAGTTATCTGAGGCTTGGAGGAGTTTTAAATACTATCAAATAATTGAAATTGCAACCTCGCTTTTTATTGCTCTTATACTATTATTAACAGCTAATTGGCTTTCTACTTACTACTTTAAAACCCCCTATGCTAAAAACATTATTTATGTCTTTTTAGTATATCTATTATCTGATGGCTTGTTGGCATCGTTAAATACTTTCCTGACCGGACTTCAAATGGCGGTGTATTATTCTTCGATCAAGCTTGTCAGACAGGCTCTCATATTAGGTTTTTCCTTTCTGCTTATTTTTTTTGATAAGCCAAGTGTGGTGGGTTACGCAATTGCCTGGTCAGCGGCCTGCATCTTAACCACCATTATTTATTACATTCTCTTCTATGTTAAACATAATAAATATGTCCAAAAACTAGAGTGGGATAGAAAACAATTTAAAACAATGGCTAAGTTTGCCTTCCCATCACTGATGACCATTTCAGTTACAACTCTAATCTCACAATCAGACGTTATATTATTAACCCTGATTAAGGGTGTTAGAGAAGTTGGCATCTATAACATTATTCTTCCTATTGTTACCATTCCCAGCATATTCTTGTCATCGATTAATAAACTCATTTTCCCACTTGTCTCTGACTTAATGACGAATCAAAGGAAAAAGGTAACAACCTTGCTTAATTCGATCACTAAAATCGTGCCTTTTGTTGGGCTATATTTTGCAATATTCATTCTATCTTTTCCTTCAGCATCAATTATTAACCTATTTGGCAAAAGGTGGGTGGAACTTGCTAAAACTCCGCTTATAATTCTGACCATTGGTTATACGGCTAGTTTGTTAACAACCTATTTATCGACCATCACCGCTGCCATGGGAAAGATCAACCAAAAATTGAAAGTCTCAATCGTTATAGCCATCAGCAACTTGCTGTTTGGTGGAACCATGATTTACTTTTTCGGCTTAATTGGACTCGTTATTGCAAACAGCATCGTGTACCTTTTATCTGCCACAATCTACAGTGTAATAATAAGAAGGGAAATAGTGTTTAGTTACCCTTGGCGCTATTATTTGAAGGTGGTTACACTGGGTGTTGTCATTTATGTCTTCATAAAGTTATTAAATCTTAATCCTGTTGGATGGTTTCAATTTATTCTCTACGGCGCAACCTATACCCTCGTGTTTGGTCTGTTTGGGTATTTTATTGGTGTGATTGACAAAAGCGTATTAAAAGAAATGAAAGCAGTTATTGGTAGGAGATCCAACTAAACTCCATATACTCTTTTAATTGTTTTCACCTTAGTACCATTTGCATTTTTTTTCAAAAATAGGCAATCATGTTGAGATGCAAATGATCCATGAGCTGGAAACTTTTTTACTAACTCAAATCCATAACTGTTTAAAAGATTGCAGACTTTAGGGTAAGTTTTTATCCCCAAATACAATGGAACCGTAAAAAGCTCTGCATAAACCCCAACACAGTTATTTTTTAGAAATTTCTTTGCGCCCTTAATAATCTCGTACTCGGCCCCCTGAGCATCAATTTTTAGTAAATCATAATCATCATTTACCAGGTCACTATAAAGAACGTCATCAAGAGTTGTACAGTCAACAGTCGTTGTTTTTATTAACTTTGAGCGATCAAGCCAAGATTCAGATAAACTTTTTTTTCCAAGAGTTATTAACTTTTGATAATTCTTTCTAACATAGTTTAAGTTTTGTTTATAAAGAGATGATCCAGACCTTCCCTGATAAATATAAAAGTTACGTTTACACTTTCTACTCCAAAGCACTGTATCTAGACTAATAATATTTTTTTTCATTGATTTATTTTCCCTTGGTTCAAAGCGAAGGAGTTTTCTTATTCTGTAACAATGTCTTCCCCAATGAGGTGGAAGATGGCCAACAGAACCAACATCAATAATTCCAACGCTACCTAAATTAAGAAAATTTATTAGGTTTTCAGATGTTCTTTTTTGAAGTATGTTTAACACTTATCTATTTCTTTCCTACATCAGCTCCTACCGACAAAAAGGGCGGGGAAAACGACGTCCATTTATACCAACCATACCTTTTTTTAAAAGCACGGGGAATATCCCGATGCTTACGCCATCTCTTCCATACACTCTTGTAGTCAAACTCCTCAAATTTATCATTGTATATTTTTTCAATAGCTTCTTTTGATAAATCCCCTCTATTTTCATTTTTACTGTATCTCACTCGACCGGGAGAGGCGGAAAATGTTGTTATCAATCTACCACCCTTTTTTAAAGTACTAAGGCAAGCATTCACAAGGGCCATATGTTCTTCCAAGGTATTATGCTCAAAAGCTGAAGTTGAAATGATTAAGTCAATTGAACCATTCTCAATGCCACACTTACACCTAAAGGCTGCATCGCTATAATCCCCCACGTAATCTACATAATCCTTTTCCCACCTATTCATATCTATTCCAATTATTTTTACCCCATGCTTCTTCTCCAAATATCCATGAATTGCACCTGGGCCACACCCAATATCGACAACTTTCATTCTCTTTTTTATGTACTTTTCATATCTTGATGAAAGCCAGGTATAGTCCATACAATAATTCCAACCAATTCTTTTTCCAGGAAGTAAGCTAAATCTACAAATTTCTTTAAGCCTTCCTTTTTTATATGCCACAGGATCAATTTTTTCAGGGTCAAGTAATTCAATCATAATTATTTATTGGCCAACACTTTTTGTAAGTTTGCTCTAGGATATACTTCTAAATTTCCTCTAATTGTGGCGTTATAAACTTTTATCCCTTTTTTCCTAGTATTCCTTAGGGCAAGCTTGTGGGCTGCGTTCATATTTAAAGCAAAAGTTTTTGCTGTTGCTCCAGGAGTTCCATACTGAGAATCAAAATGATTCGGATCCTTCGAAAATGGTTCATACTTCGTGGCAAATATTGAAAAGAGTTTCTGGGATAAATTCTTTTTAGTATCAACATAACCTAAGTCGCAACCCAAAAGGTATATTGGATTAAAACCCATGTAAGAAGCTGCTTGTAAAGCTACCAACATCGAAGTCCCAAATTTTGAAACTCTTTTACTGATGTCATTTGACCACCAATCATCTGAGGGGTTACCAGTAATATTCTCTCCGTCAGTACAATTGATGTAATACACATTATCTCTTTTGCCAACAATGTCCTTAAACTTATCCCAAACAAAAGATGTAATTCCCAAATCAATTGTTTTTAATATATCTTTTTGCCAACTTTTTCGATAAATATTGTTTGTTGTACAAATAAAAAAACTCGGGCGCCAATTAACTTTATTGTAAATTAACGCAATTCTATTCATAGCAATGGTGTAGTCGCCTTTTAGTCTGTCAAGAGGGGTCTTGTTTAAACTTGGACCGTTCCCAATCAAAAAAATCCTTTTATTTTTATATTTATTGCGTAAGGCTTTAATATTATTTGCCATATTTAATAATTCCTTCTAATAGTTTAGAAACCATATTTCTCATCAAAATTAACAATTTTATTCTTACTCTTAAGGCTTAATGTTAACGCCTTTATAATCTTTCGAGGAACACTTCTAATAGTATATTGTAGATTATTTAAAGTTACGGCTTGAACTACTTTTTCATAATTTTCTCTTGGATAAGAACTATTTGTGAGTATTAGATCTCTTAAATCAAGTAATTCGTACCTTTGAGTTATTAAAGCTGCCTTCAGAGATTCTTTTTTAGACAACTTTGTCCTCAATACTCTCTTATGCAAAAATAAGGCGTCCGCAAAAGACAGTCTCCCTCCCTTTTTTGTATTAATACTTTTTCCATCATGCATCTTCCACATATGTCTCTTTAGTCCAACTAGTTCAAAACCCCTTTCTCTAAGAAAAATTTCTGTTTCACTAAATAGTGCCTGCCCATGATATAGAGGTGTAAATTCCACCTCTATTTCCAAGCCTATGAGTGAATCTATGTGTTTTTTAAAACCACTTTTAAGAATTTCTAATTCCGAGCCTTGCGTATCAAGTTTCAAAAAATCAGGCTTTAACTTCTGTATTTTACAGAAATCATCAAGTGTTATTGCGTCAACTTTAACTACCCTTTCCACCTCAGCACGCCTATTCCTTTCTGAGCCAATAATTCCGTACTTTTTCCACTCAGCCTGAATCGGTTTATATAAACTTGACACCGTTCTTCTCCGTGTCAAATAAAAATTTCTAATCCCCTCTTTGCCTGCTATCGCATAGGGGTAATATATTTGCTTTAACTTCCCTTTACTCTTCGAGTTGTTTAACTTATCACACTCTTTCTCATCCGGTTCAAAACCAATTAGTGAAATGGCTTTTCCAATCCTCATCCACTCACTAGATGCTCCTCCCCTAGCACCAACATCTATAACAACTATTTCTGGTAATATTTTGTTAATCATACTGATTTCCTTTACCCCTGAACTGTTTGTTTTAATTCTTGCTTTGTAAAAAAGTATCTGGCCACTTTTGACTTATTAAACTTTTCATAATAGTTGGTATTCACTTTTATCTTTTGCTTAAATTCATTATAAAGCTTTGCATAATCCTTATCTTTACCCACATTCGACCTTGTTATCCTAATGGGGGACAAATTCAGGAAATCTCCTATTACATAGGTTTTATTCTTATCGCTAAGCGATGTTTTTAGTAATAATAATTTCGTGTATTTTGTTTTATAAATCGCATATCCTTTCTTTTTTGAAAATTTACTATTATATACATCAATTCCTAACACCTTTTTTAACTCTCGGTCAAACCACTTTAGAGAAACATTATGTTCGTATTTTGATATAAAAACATTCGCAAGTTCGTCGATGCTTCCATCATAATCATCCGGTTTAACGCCCGTATATCTTTCGAAGTTCTGAAAAAACGCGGAAATATTCCTTTCTGCTGGATTTCTGTACAAAACAACATATTTAGCTTGTCTTTTTTTGATTACTATTTCATGTCTTAAGAACTCTCCCAATAGATCATTTTGTGGAGGGCCAAGTTTTCGTTTCTCATACTCTTTCTGAATACGACTGATATCTGAAGGGTTCATTCTATGAACATGAAACACTGGTGAAACCCCAGCCCTTTTAAGAGAAATTGCAATTGATGTTGAACCAACTTTCCCCATTTGATAAATAATGATTGGTGTCTTTTTTCTAATAATCACCTCAATATAAAAGATTAGTTTTTGCTTAATCAACCAAAGAAAACTTGATACTTTTTTCATACAGCCATTTATTTATTGCTGAAAAGCTTTTTATACTCCACTTTTTTAAATACTTTTAATTTTCCATTAACAGTGGCATCTAGTATTTTACGCTTATCTTCCTCAAAAACACTTCTTGCCATTTTGTATGCAATTTCTGAAGCCCCAAGATCAGGTAATTGCCATTTCACGCCTTTACCAAAGTAGTTAGGGTCAAAATGATTCATATCCTTACCTCTTGAAGTGACCAGCTTGTGCGCCTTTCCTTTGCTTTTGAAATTATGATCAACACCAATTAATATGACCTCCTTAAAACCCATGTAATAGGCTAACTGCATAGCCACGAATGTAACAGTCGATCCCTCCCATGCACCATACGCTGGGTTCTTAGAAAATCCGGGGAATATTCTACTTCGAATAAAGTAAGTATTTTTTGAAGGAACTATCTTTTTTCTGTTTCTCCAAGAGAAAAATTTATCACAATCAAGTTTTTCAAAATCTTTGGCAAATTGTTTAATCACGTTATTATTTACTGAAACTAAAAAAGTTGTTGTAAAATTTAACTTGTTAAACAATAAATATATTCTATTTAAACCGAAGCTGTATTCATCTTTTAAGAAAGATAAGTCCATTTTAGCGAGGCTTGGTCCATTTCCGATAATAAAACATCTTTTATTTTTAAACTTATTTCTGAACCCCATCAACTTTACAGCGTTTGACAACCCCTGTCCTGAAGAAATAAAAAGTAAGAAAAAAAAGAAATCATAAACCTTGAGAGTGTATCTTTTTAAGTTTTTCAGCATTAATAGCGATGTGTTTTATTATATTTATTTATAAATACTCGAAACAGTCTATATGGTATCATTTCGATAAAGTTTAAATGTTTAATGGCAACTCTTAGGTTGTTCTTTTTATTAGCTTCGCGATTTTTTATACCAGAAGATTGAGCCCCTTTTCTTAGTGTATAACCACAAATTAACCTGTCAACAAATTCCCACTTTGTTTTTTTACTTATCCGAAGCCACATATCCCAATCCATCTGCGAGCGCAGCTTTTCATCAAAGTAACCATATTTTTCAAATACTGCTTTTTTAATGAATACTGTTTGATGCGGAATATAATTAAAGACTTTTAACAAAAAGGATGTTGGGATCTGGAAAACTATTCTACTGGGAAAAACGCCTACTCTTTGGCCATCTTCCTCAACTATATTGGACTTTCCATAAACCCAATCCAAATCACTATCTTTACTAAACTTGTTTGATATGTACTTTAAAACGTTTTTGTCGTAAAAAAAGTCGTCTGAGTGAAGATGAATAATAATTTCACCCCTTGCCTTTTTCGCACCTAAATTCATTGCTTTCGAAATGCCTTTAGGTTTTTGCTTGATTATTACTACCTTTCCAGGAAGCTGTTCGCGATATTTCTGAAGAAGTGAAATCGTTCCATCACTTGAGTATCCGTCTATAAAGATGTGTTCAAAGTCATTTAATGTTTGTGCTTTAGTAGATTCAATATTTTTTCCAACAAACTTAGCCGTGTTGTAAGTGCAAGTAATAATACTAAAAAGTGGCTTTTTCATTTATTTTCCTCACTATTGTATACCAAAATCAAACTTCTTTATCTAGCCTTCTTGAATAGATTAACATAAGTTCGTAAGTATATTTTTTTAAGTTACTCAAATCCTAAATTGGCTTGTATAATTATAATGTTTTCCATGCATGACTCACAAAAGCTAGCTGAACGAATCGTAAAGGGTAGCTCGATTGTAATTCTCTTTACTTTCCTGGCCTCCCCCCTTGGATATTTCATTAGAGTTATGTACTCACGAACATTATCAATTGAAATGTTCGGGCTATTTTACGCAATTATGGCAATCCTTGGGGTATTCACAATTTTTAACGATCTAGGATTCGGTTACAGTATTTCTTATTTTGTACCTAAATATTTAAAGAAAAAAAAGCATCAAAAAGTTTGGAATCTATATAAGTACAATCAAATTGTAGAGGTTTCTATGTCAGTAGTTATATCGATAATTCTTATTCTTTCGTCCAAATGGCTTGCCAGTAATTATTTTAAAGTCCCAGGTTCAGAAAATATTCTTTATATTTTTATTATCTACTTCATATCAAATAGTTTCCTTTCCTCTATAAATAAATTTTTCACCGGTCTCCAGCAGGAAGTTAATTATTCATCGATTATGTTTACAAGATTACTTCTTTCTTTGGTTTTTTCTGTCCTTTTTCTTCTATTTGACTCTCCAAACGTATTAAACTTTGCAATTTCCTGGGCTGTTGCCAATATTGCAACAGCTTTAATTTATAATTTTCTTTTACACAAAAAGAATAAATTAATAGCCAGAGCAGTAACTTGGGATAAACGCCTTTTCCAGCTCATGTTAAACTACGCGGTACCAACGCTTCTTGCCACGTCTCTTCACTTGGTTATTGTTTATACCGACACACTTCTCTTAACATTGTTTCGTAATCTTAAAGAGGTAGGTATATACAACATCGTTTTTCCTCTAGCCACAGTCTCAGGAATATTCATTTCTCCCTTGAATAAACTGTTTCTTCCCCTTGTTTCTCACTTGATGGAGGGGCAGGGGGAAAAAGTGGCATTACTTACCAATACCATACTCAAAATTATTCCTTTGGCTGCATCATATTTTGCCTTATTCATTATGATGTTCCCCTCTTCCCTTGTAGCCCTACTCTTTGGTCAGAAGTGGGTTGGGTTTATTGAAACTCCAGTAATAATATTTTCTTTTGGGTATATCATCTCTCTTGTTTCGAGCTACCTTACCACGGTTGTAAACGGAATCGGGAAGGTTCGTCAGCGACTAAAAATATCATCGTTTATAGTTATAGTAAATGTTGCTCTAAGTGTAAAGTTGATATCTATGTATGGTGTCATCGGAGCTGTAATTGCAAACAGCGTCGTATACCTTCTTTCTATTATCCTGATGGGCAAGATAATCAAAAGCGAAATTCCGTTCTCCTATCCGATACTGTATTACGCTAGACTTCTAATCATTGGAGTGGTCATTTTCTCTTTGGTGAGACTTCTCAGAATAAACCCTGTCGGGTTGTATCAGATTCTCTTAGCAGGTTTTATCTATACTCTTTTCTTTTCTATGCTTGCCCTTCTACTCAAATTAGTAAATAAAGATATTTGGAATGTATTTCTAAGCAATCTAAAGACAATAAGAGTAAAAAATTCAGATTCTAGAAGATAAGTCGCTATTTCTTTCTTTTCTTCTCTTTTTTAATCTGCTTGTAATAAGAGGCATCCCTAATAATTTTGGCATTAAGTTTTCTAACGTCAGGGTTTGCATTTAAGTAAGAAACAACGCCACCCATAGACAAATCCTTGACATTGTCAAAAATATTTTTTAGAAGTTTATAGTCATCTTTCTCGTCAATTGTCCATCTGTGACCTGAAAGGTCTTCATCGTTCTTTACTTCCAGTAACTTAAAAATCTTAGGATTTTTCCACACATATGGAGTAACATGTTCTCTTTCAGACTGTAGCTTTGCTTCTTTCCAGGTCTTTTCTAAAACTTTGAAAGAAAAAACTTCTACATTTAATCCATCTGGGTATGTCGTTGACGGCCTGCTATTACTTACATAGTCCACCTTCTTTTTAAGATACTGTCCAATTACGTAGTCAATTATCTCCGGATCTACAAGTGGGCAGTCACCAGTAATTCGAACAACATGTTTTGCTCCTGCTTTTTTTGCCGCCTGGTAATATCTGTCTAACACATCGTTAACAGATCCGCGATAGTAAATATATCCCTTTTTCTTGCATAGTTCTGCTAACTTATCATCTTTTTCTTGAGTAGTTGTTGCCACTACAACCTTGTCTATGGTTTTTGTAGACATCGATCTATCCACAACTTGCTCTATAATCGTTTTTTTTCCCAAAGGAAGCAATACTTTATTCGGCAATCTTGTAGACCCCATTCTGGCTTGAACAACTGCAACTATCATTCTGGTAAATAATTATTAACGGCAAACCGCCAACGATAATTTGGTTTTACTAGAGAAATCATCTGCCTGGACAGTTTAACCCCAACCAGCTTTTCAAGTAAGCGAATAGCCGCATAGACTAAACCATACCTTTGTGGATAACTGACTTTGGGAACCTTGGTAATCTTTTTTGACAAGACTCTAGCTATTCTTTCCCCTGATTTACCGTCAGTTTTATAATACCAATTTCTGAGGTAATTCATTTGAGCTTCAAGATACTTCTTTTCAAGGCCTACTGTTGTATACTTTCTTATTGCCTTCACTAGTGACGGATAGGTGCCAAGCAGTGGATTGCCAACGCGAAATTCACTTAACATATCATTATAAGTTCTAATAGGAGAATACTGCACAGTTTTCTTTCCTTGAATCCAGCACTCTGTTGAAACAGTTGAATTCCAATGAAGCGCAAGATCCACACTGTCTAGGGTGTTGTTGAAGGACTCGTTTTGTACAACGTATAAGTTGTTTGTTTTAATCTTATTATATGCTCTGTCGTCCTCAAGGGGATGTGGTTTAACAATCACGTTAAAGTTAGGGAAATCTCTAGCTAGCTTTGGGAGATCTTTCAGATATGCTTTCTTGGTCGAACGAAAAGCACGATAAAATCGTTTAGCTCGAACAGTATTTCCTTTAAATGACTCGTCCTTATTAATATAATTCTCTGATCTTCCAAAAAAAGTAGTATAAATAAACAAATTTTTTCGCTTTAGATCAATGCCATGTTTTTTCATAAAGACAGCTCTTTTCATAAACTTTTTTGCCTCCATAAAATTCAAATCCATTTTTGGCGATCCAACCATAAATAACTGACTTTTCTTTAAGTCAGTTATATTTAATAAGTCTTGATACATTTCTTCGCCTGCAACAAAGAAAAAATCAACTAAATTTGTGTAGGAAAGTCTTTTATTAAAATACCAATCAATGTTCTTTTTGGCATATGTTATTTCAACAGTGAGAACACAAATAACTGCACCAGAATTATGAAGATATTCTGCAAGATTTCTTGTTACCTCTTCCTGAATTTGAGAGATAAACACAACGTGAGGAGAAAACTTCTTAAGAAGATAGCTTGTTCTCTGAGTTTCAGCCAGGCTTCCAATTATTTTTACATCCGCGTCTAGGTCTTTTTTAAGTGAACGGGCAACATACTTAAGAGATGGAAGCTCTCTATGAACATGGCCGCAGATGAGGGCAATCTTGAGTTTCTTCACTTTAGAATTCCTTTCAAAGATAAAGTATAGCCGAAATCTAATAGTAAATCATTCTCTGAGTTTAATAGCGGACTTGCAATAAATTTAATTAACTTACCAACGGGGCCGGGTCCTTTCTTGGTTTCAATCCAAAGTCTTTCCCTTCTAGGAAGCAGCTTTAATACACGATCATAAATCCTGTGCTTCATAATAATTTCTTAATCCTCCAAAGCATTGTTTTTCCGACAAGGATATGTTTATTATTGCTAACCATTTACTATAAGTAACCTTCTGCGATTTTTTCCCAAGAAAGTTTTTCCTCTACTAATTTTCTTCCCCTCTTACCCATGGCTATTCTTTTCTTGGGATTTTTGTACATAAATTCAATTTTTCTTGCCAAGTCTTTTACGTCACTTTTTTTATAAAGGAGTGCGTTATTATTGCTTATTCTGGTTTTTGAAGTTAACTCATCATTGGCTATAAAAACTCTTTCACAAGCTGCTGCATCATTCATGCTTAAAGATTCTTGAAGCGGCCAAACAGCAAGATCGGAAAACGAGTAATAATCTGGCAATTTCTTGCTAGGCTGAAACTTAATCCAAAAAACACGTTTGTTCAGGTCTTTTGTAAGATATGATAAACACATTTTTTGATAATCTTTTTGCCCGCTTCCAACGATAGCAAGGTATATAGAGTCATACTTTCGCGCTAGAATACTGAAGGCTTCAAAAAGTATATGCACTCCTTTAGCCGTTATTACCTTTCCCGTATAAATAATCACAAAATCCTTTTCTTTCAGTTTGTATTTTCTCCTAAGCGAGGATCTACCGGAACTTCTAAATCTAAACAAACTGTGGTCGGTACCCTGATCTAAAAGTTTAATGTTTTTATTAATACCATAAACATTTTTAATCATATTAACTGTTCCCTCCTGCATTGCTATGACCTTGTTAGTTGCTTTGTTAATTATTCTTGAGAAAAACATTCTAAAAAACCAATAGAATATCCTTTTCAGAAACACGTTCTCCCGCTCATATTCTGAGGGTAAGTGTGTATCCGCAAGAACCAGCTTGAATTTAAGATTGAATAATAATTTTTGAATTGAGACTTGAATGCAGCTAAAAGAACTTGCCCCAAAAACTATAACAAGATCTGGATTATAAGATTTCAGTTCTTTACCCACTCCAAAATACAAAGTTCTGGCAAAAAACCTCAACTACTGATTGTTTTCGCACCACAGAAACTCCATTTTCTTCGGCTACGCCCACGCGCCGTTTTCTTGGTCCAAGCACCTCACCGACTGTTTTTTGATAATCTGGAAAAGGAAAGAATAAATCAGAAGCCAGCACTTTAAGGTCGTGCCCCTTCTTAAGTAATGCCTTCGAAATTGTTACCTTGTTATAACCAATAATGGGCTGGTAATAGTCAGAAACAATTAGTACTCTCATTCTAAGTGATTATATCAAAGGAGCTCTGCATCTTGTTGACTCGGGGAAACCTGAATATAGATGTTGGTTGGAATTTGATATTTACTATAGCCATACTCTATGGTTTTATCTAAAATGTAATTGTTATCTAAATCTATTTCATTCACAGCCAAACAATCATGCAATCCTTGTGGAATAAGCCCTCGAAATATTACTACAGCTCCCTCTGGCGAGTCGTTTTTTAAACTTTCGCAATAAACTTTCCAATCCGCCTCGGTAAAGAGCACCATTCCTGGCATAGTACTATCAAGAAGATCCACCAATCCCGGAAGTCTACTTATAGCTATAATCTTGCGACCATAAAGGTTTTTTTCCTTTAAATACGATCTAACCATATCAACATATTCATACATTTCTTTGTCAAGAAAGACTACTCCCCTTGTTTCAGTTTTATAAAGTTTAAAGCCAGACAATAAACTTCCCTGACGGTGAGGATTTATAAAACCTGTATAAAATACCTTCAACACTGCCAATAAGACCATCAGATAGGAAATTGTCTTAAACTGCCTCAGATTGTTTCTGGATATAAAAAATAAACTCCCCACCATCCAAATCGAAAGATAGAAAAGTAGTAAATTTACTATCCAAACGTTAGATCCGATCGTTGAAGATATTGCAATTGCTGGAAAAAGAAAAGCTAAAAATAGCTCGTCTGATTCTTTTAGAAAATCAATCGCTTTTACTCTTTTTGCATAAAAAGTTACGAAAAGTATAAAAAAGAATAGTATTGCAAAAGCGCTAATACTAATAGGATACGTTGTAACAACAAACAATATTATGAAAAACAAAATAATATTTAGTAATAGAACAATTTTTTTTACCTCAATTCTATTGAAATATTTTTGCAAAGCGTAATAACTAATACTTGTAAAAAACAAAACCGTTAGCGTTCGCGTAAAATTAAATAGATATTCAACAACTAAAGCCATCCCGTGACCCTTGGAGCTGTTTGGGGTTAATTGATCATTCAACAGAGCGTCTGACATTACTTTGCCGAAAGGCACCACCTCAAAACTCAAAAACGTTAGTACTAAAAAAATAAACAAAAAGAAAGCAAACAAATGCAATGCTGTCCTTTTTCTATTTGCACGATTAATAAATAAAACAACTAAAACCTGAATGAATAAATATAGAAAAAAGCTGGGCAACCTAACAAGATAAGTCAACCCGACAAAAAAAGCACTAACAAATATCCACAAAATTCCGTGTTTACTTCTATTGTAAATAACAGAGTTTAGGTATTGCACCAATGATGCAACATATAGAGTAACAATGACTTGATTTAGGCCATTATAAGAAAGAACACGTATTCCAGTACTTATAGAGATCAGTGTTGTGGCTCCTATTAATAAAGCAAAATACGAAAAATGTTTATTAAACTTTGATTTATAAACCGAAAGTAAAAGCAAGCTTGAAGAAATAATTACAATAATCCAGCGAATTTGACGAGCAACAATAAACCCTAAACCATTGGGGAAAAGTTTTTGAATTAAAAACTGATAATGTGTAAATGGAATTCCAAGCTTTTGCCCTGGTGCAAAGCCCAAAGCTGCCAAACCTTCATCTGAAAGATCATAACCAAAGAAGTTTCCAACAAATACGAACACAAAACCTGTGATTAAAATCCAGAAAAATAACCTTTTCATAACAGAATAACTACTACATACTAAATCTTTCACTAAACAAATTGCAAATCAACTTTGTATGTGTATAAATGAAAATATATAATCAACAACATTTAATGTATGATTAAAAGTTATGAAAAAGTTTTTGTATGAAGATTTATATAAACAAGAAAACACCCATTGGTGGCATATTGCAAAAAGATCTCTTGTTATTTCTTTAGTAAAAAAGTTACCTCTTACCATGAACTCAAGAACATTAGATATTGGATGCGGTACCGGTAGAAACGTCGAAGAATTGGGTAAATATAGTAAATCGTGGGGAATTGATTCTTCTAAACTTGCTATTAAATACTGTAAAACAAAGGGGCTGAAACAAGTTAGGCTTGGCAAAGCAAATCGCACAGGATTTAATAATTCATATTTTAATTTAGTTACATTACTAGATGTACTAGAACATACAGAAGACGCGGTAGTCACTAAGGAAATAAGAAGAATACTAGCTCACAAAGGATATCTAATTCTCACAGTCCCTGCATATCAATGGCTGTGGAGCAAGTGGGACGAAATACTTCACCACAAACGTAGGTACTCCAAAAATTCTATTATGCAACTCATGGAGCAACACGGTTTCAAAATCGTTCATTTATCCTACATCTACTCTTTTTTACTACCAGTGGCCATTATTGTCAGAAAACTTAAACCCTTATTTCTAAAACAAAACTACACTTCCGATTTTGATTTATCTAACAAATTGCTTAACAAATTAGGTATTATTCTATCTAACATTGAAAGAGTATTGCTGGGAAGTAAAACACCCTTTGGAACGTCAATCGTCTGTATAGCCATAAATGAAAAATAATTGTTTTCTATCTATAGTAGTCCCGGTTTATAACGAGTCTAAAAGAGTTAAGGGATTGCCAAAAATTGTGAAGTTCTTAAACTCAAAAAAATTCTCGTGGGAAATTATTGTTGTTAATGACGGGAGCACCGATGATACATTAGCGAAACTCAAGAACTATCAGGGCAAGTACAAATTCCAAATAATAAATTATCGTAATAATCGCGGCAAAGGCCATGCTATAAAAAGGGGCATGCTCAAAGCAAGGGGGAAGTACATACTCTTCACCGATATTGACTTATCAACACCTCTAAAAGAATTCAATAGTTTTATTCCGCACCTTACGAAACACGACGTTATTATCGGGACAAGAAAAACTCACAATTCAAAACTTATGATTCGTCAAAACATGTTAAGAGAAGCCCTAGGAAAAGGTTTTACTTTTTTATCTCGCAAAATTCTTGGAGTGAATGTTTCTGACTTTACCTGTGGATTCAAGTGTTTTTCAAACAACGCAGCCAGTAAAATATTCCCGAAATTAACAATTGATCGTTGGGGATTTGATTCTGAAATCATGTTTTTAATAGGCGCTAACAATCTATCACTAAAAGAGGTTTCCGTTATTTGGAAAAACGATCCAGACACAAGGGTAAAATTTCCGCAAGACATCATTAGATCACTAAATGACCTAATTAGAATAAGGCTTAACAATTACCGGGGATTGTATTCAAACTAATTTATTTGCAAATACTTTAGAAATTCTTTTAGCCGTTTTACCATCCCAAAGTGGAATATTCTTTCTAACTGTTTGTTTTCGCTTAAGCACTCTGTCCACGTCTTTTAGCATGTTGCCGGGGTTGGTTAACTTATTGGTTCCATGGGTTATGGTTACAGGCCTCTCTGTGTTATCTCTCAACGTCAGGCAGGGTACATTCAAATAAGTAGTTTCTTCTTGAATACCACCTGAATCTGTTAATACAAAACGGGCGTTTTTCATAAGCGTTACAAACTCTATATACCCTAAAGGTTTGGTAATAGTTATATTACCCTTGATTTTGATTCTATACATTTCTAAATTTTTCTTAGTTCTAGGATGAAGAGGTAAAACCAAGGGCAAGCGTTTCGACACCAATTCAAGACCATTAACTATTTTTTTTAATTTGCCTTTATCATCAACATTCGAGGGCCTATGTAAAGTCAACAATCCATAACTCTTTTTAGTCAACTTATAATCATTTAGAATCTTTTTTTCCTTCTTAGTGACAGTCTTTAACCCTTCCATTAAAGAATCGATCATTATGTTGCCCACCATTAGTATTTTATTGCTATTAACACCCTCTTTTTTGAGATTCTTATTTCCATCAACAGAAGGTGTAAACAGCAAATCTGAAATATTATCTGTTAGCCTCCTGTTTATTTCCTCTGGCATCTCCTCGTCAAAGCTTCTTAATCCTGCTTCTACATGAGCTGTTAGAAAATGCATTTTCTTGGCAGCCAACGCAGCTGCAAGGGTAGTATTTCCATCCCCAAATAAAACAACCATATCGGGACGCTCTTTCTGAAAAACTTTTTCGATCTTGAGCATGATCTTTGCGGTTTGCTCTGAGTGGGTACCTGAACGGGCGTCTAAATTGTAATCCGGATCTGGAAGATCGAGTGCCTTAAAGAAACTTTTCGACATTTTGTAATCATAATGCTGCCCAGTATGCACAAGGATGGGTTTAATTCCTCTAGTTTTCTTAAGTTCCCTAAATAACGGGGCACCTTTCATGAAGTTTGGCCTAATTCCTACAACAAGTAATACTTTTTTCATTTCTAATCCTGTAAAGACGATCGGTTAATGTGTGCGTCTTTATTTGGCTTTAAGACAATATGACTCTCATAAGCCTCCTTTAGGTTAGTTTCAATTGCTTTTAAGTAATTTTTCTTAAATGAGCCAATAATGGTATTGCCTTTTTCTGGATAAATATATATATATTTTTCATAAATTGCCATGAATTCTTTTATTTCAAAAGAGGTGATTGAAAGCAGTTTTTGTTTAAAATTGCTGGGGGATAGTTTTCTATCCTTCTTTAAGGCCCGATTGGATTTTGTAATAATTACTGCTTTTGCAAAAGGAGCCACCGCTTGCGAAACAAGCCCAAGCTGCTTGGGAGTAACTTTTGTGTTTGTTGATATTTCTGCAAGCTCTGAAAGTCTGAAAAATACCTTAGACAATGCGCCCTTTAGTTTTTCAGAAAACCAATAAAGTATCTTTTTCAAATAAACGCTAAGCTTAATCCTTAACGCCAGTACGGGGCTCAATCGACTGTAAAGCCAAGGGTAGCTCTCGAAATTATACGAAAATATATTTATATTTTTAGGGTAAAGGTAAAGCTTAGAATTAGAAATCACGCAAAAGTCGTCACCCATAAATTTTATTTTCTCGCCGGCCATACTAAAAATAGAACTTGTTTTCCCGGTATGTCTCCAGGCAATGAAAGCATGAGCTTTACCATTCTTCGCCAAAGCGCTCGCATGTACATATAAAATATTATTCTTTGCAGCCCAAATTATTAATAAAGGTTCAACGATGAAATTATAAAGAAAGTAAAGATCAAAATCTGGATCAACCACCAGCTTAAGATTATTGCCCCTTAAAGTAGATGGTGTAAGCTTAACTCTGTTTTCTTTTGTGTCAGAAATAAATAAACTTCCATCAACCGCAGCTATATCTTCTTCAAGATACATGGTTTTTTTGGAAGTTAAATCAATTTTTTTGAAAACTATTGTGACTTTGTATACTGGTTTTGTGGAAATCTTTTTTTGAGCAAAAAAAAGCTCTCCAAAATAGGACTTATGCCTTTTTTTAGCGTTTACAAAAATTATTTCGGAAAAGGGTAGATTAATTGAAAACTTCATATATCTTCTTCAACTTTTCAGCCATGGCAGAAATTGAGTATCGATTGTCCAAAAGAATTCTCCCATTTTTTCCCATTTCTTTCAACAGTCCAGGCTCTTTGTGGAGTCTTATTAAGGCTCTGCCTATCTCTTTTTCTAAATCTTCCCCTTTTAATACCGCCCCCGCCTTGTAATTCTTAACATCGTCAAAATTACACGCCTCCGTAATAAGCACAGGCAGCTTGGCATATAAAGCTTCCAGAATTACGATCGAAAACCCTTCAGATAAAGAGGGGTGAACAAAAATATCAGCTAAGTTAAAAAGCGAAACTTTTTCTGACTCGTTTACAAATCCCAAAAAGTGAACGTGTTTTAACTTGTTTTTGTCAATAATCCTTACTAATTCCTCTTTCCCCCCATCATCCGGACCAGCAATTAGTACTTGGTAATTAAACTTAACATTGCCTAAAGCAAGTAAGGTTTCCCTCAACCCCTTAAGGTGGTGGATCTTACCGATATAAAGCATTGTAAACATTCTTTTATCACGATACGACTCGAATCTACCTGATGGTTTTGTTTTTATCTTTCCAATTCCGTTGTAAACAGTCACCACATCGTTAAAGCCTAATTTTATTAAATCTTTTCTTTCTTTTTCAGAAGTGGCAATTAGCGATTTAGCACCTTTAAGGACTGGCTTCGCAAATAGATTATAGACAATAAATTTGGCAAGCGATTTATCTTTCATCCTTATGGCATCAAGAACACCATGGGGGGAAACAACGTAAGGCTTCCTAGACAAATATGCCAATAATCCTATCATTAGCTGTGGAACAATAAAAACGTCATGGATATGGACAATGTCATAATTATTTTTATCTATAAAATAACTACGGGTCATACCGAAACCTGTGAACATCCTTTGCTTGAAAGCAATATTGTTAACTAAGTTGGGAAAATATTTCACTTGAAAGCTCTTTGTGGACTTCAATTTTTCGCTTTTTCTAATTCGTCGTTTTTCATCCCAAACATCGGTGGTGTATACAACCACCTTGTGCTTATTGGAAAGCTCTTTACTCAAATCGTATGCCACTTTTGCAGGTCCTCCATATGTCATGGCAGGATAAAAATAAGAAACAACTTGTAGTATTTTCATATAAATATTCTTATTAAAGTCCAATAAATAGAGAGCAGGGGGTTAACTATATATTTAACCGGAAATATTTGAAATTCTTTAAAATATAATCCGGCTTTAAAGCTATTGACTAATTCCTTATCACTAACAACCCGCTTTTTTTGTATAAACAAGCGACTAGCTCTAATTTTACGAGCATTCTTAATAATGTGTCCATAACCTTGAAGTTTTTGCAGAAACCATCCTTGAAGAATTGAAAACGCCAACATGGCGAATTCAATAGTTATTATTATTGGGGATAATAGCATTAGAGTTTTGGTTTGATAATTTTTAATAATTGTTGTTAATCGATTTCTTTCGTAATATTTCAATTTGTTTTTGAGTGGATGGTAAGATTCTTTTGGAATGTATTTATAATCGTGGTATATCACGCTTTCAGGGATAAACAATAATTTGTATCCCAATAGTCTAAACTTCCAAGACAAATCGGTGTCTTCGTGATACATAAAATAGATTGGGTCGAATCCTCCACATTTACTAAAAATGGATTTCCTAATCATCACTCCCGAACCACTAAAAGAACTTATTTCATGTCTTTCAGGAACAATTTTTTCTTTATAATCTTTTATCCAATCAAAACCTAAATACTGAGTGGTTTTTCCAGTAAGGTTTATCGTCTTTTTTTTCTTCATGAGGTAAATTAAAGGCTGACAAGCAGCAACTTTGTTGTTTGCTTCCATCACAGCAACTAATGGCTGCAAAAAACCTTGGCTTACCTTTGTATCTGGATTTATTAGAAAAACATACTTGCCCTCAGCCTTTCTTACTGCTTTGTTTACTCCCTCCGCAAAACCTACATTTTTTGAGGAAAATATATTTATCTTACCCTCATACTTAGACAATATATCTTTGGTGTTATCTGTAGAACTGTTATCCATAACTACAATTTCGTGTGGTTTATAAGTTATTGCAAGCAGTGACTCCAAACATACTTTTATATACTCAGATGAGTTGTAAGTAACAATAACAATTGAGACCAATGGTTTCCTCATAGGCCTAGCCACCCTTTCTTCAAATACCATCTACCCGTTAGATAAGCTCCTTTTTTGAAGTTAATCTTTGGGCTGTATCTCAACTCTTCTTTGGCTTTTGTAATGTCGTAATAGTAAGAAGTTGTCATTGTTTTTACCCTTGAGGGAAATAGGGGAACTTTAATTCCAGTTATTTTTCCCATTATGTTAATCGGATAACTAATCATTAAAGCAAGCCAGCCTGGAATGACTATTTTTGGAACACTCTGATTTATACTTTTTGATATCCATTTAACGATATTTTTAAACTTGGCTGGTTCTTCACCCGCAATAATATAATTTCCCGTTCTTTGCTTGCTTTTTTCGGCCAGCCTTGCCGCTTTAACCAAATCGGTCACATATACATAGTGCATTTTGTTATTTCCCTTGCCTATCATCACAAATTGACGCTTATTAATTGCCCTATAAAGAGCCAGGGTGGGGCCTTTTTCTCTTGGCCCGTAAACACTGGCCGGTCTTATAATAGTGTAGGGCATGCCCCAATCGCTGTGTGCCATAATTACTGCCTGCTCGGCTTCAAGTTTTGATCTCCCATAATGATTTGTTGGAACTTTGATGTGTTCTTCATCCCAAGAAATAATATCGCCAATTCCAGCTGGCAGGCCATAAACCCCGATGCTGGAAAAAAAGATAAATTTTTTAATCCTTTTGTTCTTGCATTCATCAAGTAGGTGTTGTGTAGCGTCAACATTTACATCTTTATAATCAGCATAATCCTTTCCATCAAAATCAATTCGAGCTGCTAAATGGTAAACCACTTCAACATCTTTCATCGCTTTCTTTATTAATTTTTTATCTCGAATGTCACCCACGATAATATCGAAGTTTTTATTGCTGGGAAGATTGTCCAAAGACTCTCCGGTTTTAACAAAAAGTCTTAATTTATTTGGGGGCTCACCTTCCTTAAGGAGTAAATCAACTAAATGACTACCGATAAAACCTGCAGCGCCTGTTATTAATGTCTTTCCTTTTTTCTTCATTTATATTCTCCATTATTTACTCAAATGACTTACTTTTTCTTTTTAACATCTTTTTTCGAAACTAGCTTTAAAGCCTCATCCCTTATGAACTTTTCAAGTTTTTTTTCAATTCTTTTTACTTTTACATAAGACGCAAAAACCATTGATATGACTAATATAAACCCGCCAACAACCATAAGATCAAACAACCTTGTTATGAAAAAATTTGTGGCGAAATCTCGGAGAAGATTCGGAAATATCACAACAAATATGACACCGGTCCAAATAATAACCCAGGACATAAATTCTGCTCGGTCAATCTCTCCTCGTCTTCTTCCTAAAATAGCAAAATAAACAAGACTTAAGGCAAATAGAATAGCTATTATCTGTAATCCAAGTATCATTTTGTGATTCTCCAACGCAAAACGTTTAACAGGATGCCAAAAGAGTCTAATATTGTCACTCCCTTAAACTTGTCATAGTATACTGCGGCAACTGAAACTTCACAACGCTTAAGCCTTTTTTTAGCCACCAATACGGCCATTTCTGTTTCTACTCCATAACCCATCGACTCCCAATCCATTTTCTTAAAAGCCTTTTTTGTAACGGCTCGATATCCACAAAGAAGATCAGAAACATACAAACCAAACAGCATACGAACTAATACGGATGCGAACTTGTTTCCCAAATATCTTATTAGGGGAATACCCATGTAATAGTTTCTTGACCCAAATACCACTTCATAACCTTGATTAAGCTTAGCGATAAATTTTGGTAAGTCAGAAGATTTATGTTGTCCGTCTGCATCCATAAAAACAACTGCCTGAGCCCCCTTCTTAAACGCCGCCTGAGCACCAGTTTTCATAGCAGCACCTTTCCCCAAATTTATTCTGTGTCTAATTAGAAGCACTTTCTTGGAATCAACCCTTTTGTAAGTATTGTCTGTTGAGCCATCATCTACAACGATAATCGGGTAATTTGTCTTAGCTAATTGCGAAATTACCTTTTTAATTCTTATAGCTTCATTATGAGCAGGAACAACAATGTATACTTTCACTTTATATTATTAATTTCTTCTATCACTCTCTCTCCAAACTTCTTTCTTGAAAATAATTTTGCTCTTTCAATAGAATTTACTCGCCTTTTTTTCATTTCCTTTTTGTTTTTAATCAACATTGAAGTAATATTTACTAACTCATTCACACTCTTCCAAACATATCCACTACCCTTATTAACCGTTTCTATTAATCCTCCTCCCTTAAAAACCACGGGGACACATCCAGCAGCCATTGCTTCAACTGGAGTAATGCCAAAGTGTTCCATGCTAATCGGGTTTGACCGTTCGCTTACCCCGTAACCCGTAGCGTGCCAATATATTCTTGCTTTCGCATAGTAACTCTTAAGCTCTTTATAACCAACACTATGGTGGAAAAATATTTTGTACCCTTCCGCGCTTTCTTTCATTTTCTTTACGAATTCTGTGTTTTCAATACCGCTTGCAACTCCACCAATCAAATGCAACTCCCAAGTTTTATCTAACTTATTCTTGTCAACCATTTCCTTAAACGCTTCAACTAAAATGTCTTGCCTTTTTGTATGCCCACCCCAAAAAAATCTACCAACATTTAAGATAATATTTTCTTTATTACCAGGCTTAAATTCCTCGACATCAACCGGCGGATAAACAACCACCGTATCTTTTCCCCAATATTTCTCTGTCCATTTCTTTGTATATTCCGAATTAACTAGAAACCTATCATAAGTACCTAGCCCCACAGCGGGTTTATAGCTCGAACTTCCATAAAGAGCCATTTCATATCGGGGAAGAAATCTTTTTATTAAGTTCCAGAGAAAGTAGCGCGGATTAGAAATCGTCAAACTGACCAAGGCAATTGGACTTCTTTTTATATCTTTTTTTATTCTAAAGTTAATAACCGCCCCAGAACCCTTGGTTGAATTTGCTTCAAAACTAAAAGTAACTACGTTGTTATAATGATCTACCTCCCTATCAATCATCTCAAGTTTCATGCTTGGAGAACTAAACTCAACAAGATCAATAACCGAAAGGGTTAATTGTTCAACATATAGTCTTACTTTAAACCTAAATTTCTTAGGAGTATTAGAAATAACTATTGAAGTTTCTTTATCTAGCCATTTACCAACTCTTGAAGTAATTTCATCAATAGGTGTAACACCAGTAATAATTTCTGGAATAACTAAATATCTTCTTAAAAAAGGGAGAAGCGTTTCATATTTAATAAATCCCAACAAGGTGTGCTTAATTGGGGTTGGAAAATGAACATAATAGATTGATTTCTTTGCTTTTGAAGGTAGGTGGTCTAGATAGCTCGTATTAATAAATAAATCATATTTTTTGGTTTTATTTGCAAGCTTTTCATATGCCCTCTCATACCATGACTCAATTTTTACGTTCTTAAGATTTACACCAAGGGCATTTTCAAGTATCTTTTTTTCTGGCTTATAAGTGGCTATCAGACTAACATCGTTCCCCGCTTTTGATAATATTTCGGCCATTACGAGAGCCACTCTTTCTCCACCTCCAAGCGAATTTAAATGTTTTACGTAAATTCCAATTTTCATACTAAAAAAACTTTTTAAGATCTTCCTTTGATAGCCGATTTGTTACAAACATACTTTTTATCATCTGGGGAATTAAATGTAAATTAACCTTTAACCTAACTTTTAGCAATTTAAAACCTTTTTTTCCATCTCCGTTGACAATATGATAAGTTGTTTTTCCAAAAGTATCCTTAATAATATACTTAATCCACTCTCTTAACACAATTCCTCTTGGCCAATGCTTGGAAACCATCAGCAGTCTATTTTTTTCACTGTTAAAAACAAAAAAAGGAGACCACTCTTTACTGCTTGCTGCATGAATGTGGCGAATAATGGATTTTGGAGCAAATAATATTTCCCATCCACCCTTCTTAAGCCTTAATGATAGGTCTCCATCTTCATAATAAAAAAAGAAATCCTCATCAAAGTAACCAACATCATCAAGCGCCTTCTTATTTAATAAAACTCCGGCACCACAAAAGCCATGGATAAATTCCTCCCTGTCATATTGTCCAACATCAACTTCATAGTATTGCTTATGCCAAGCAATACAAGCTCCCCTATCTCTTGTAAACCCGTCACGAAAAAAAGTATTTCCGGCATTTTGTATTAAATTAACTGCACTGTTTTTCAGATCTTTATTAGTCAAATGAATGGCTACTCTTTTTGTTTTCCGGTTACTAGCAAAGGTTTCTTCATGATCCTGGCTTGTTTCTAAACCGTAGTTAAAGTGCTTACTCCCTAGAGTCGCAAAAGTCACGGAAACGTCGACATCACTATTCAAGCGATGATTTATCGGAATAAGCACCTCTTCTGTAAACTGACTAATTCGGTGATATTGCATCACGTATGGGTGGATATTAATTGGCTTTACTGTTTTATCTGCTTTATAGCCAGCAAAGCTCGCCTTTTCCATTTTAAGAGGTAAATATTTATCAATCAGAACAAGTTTTGAATTAATCGCCCCGATTTTTGCTTTTTTTGACCATTTCTTATAGGTTTTGATTAAGTTTGTTAAAGAATCGACCTCTAACACAGTGTCATTATTTACTAGAAGGAATAGGTCTCCTTTTGCCCGCTTCATTCCAAAATTGTTACCCCTACCGAATCCCAAGTTTTCTCCTGCTTCCAATACTTTTACCCTTGGATAGTTTTCCTTAATCAACTTTACAGATCCATCAGTGGAACCATTATCTACCACTATTATTTCAAATTTATTCTTTGGGTAATTCAGATTCATTATTGAATCTAAAAAATCACCCAAAAGTCTTTCAGCGTTATAGCTAACTGTAATAATTGATACAAACATTATTTTTTGTAAGCCCAGTACAAATTATGCAATCTTCCTTCTTTAGTTACTTGATTTTTAAGCTCTTCAACCACTTTTTGAACACCTTTTGCCCAACCAATATCATGGAATATTATTATTCCACCTTTTTTTAACTTCGGGAACCAAGACATTACATCAATTTTAACTCCCTTGTAACTGTGATCACCATCAATGAACAAGTAATCAAGTTTTTTTTTAAAATCTCTTCCCTTTTTAAAACTCGTCCCTCTTAAGGGGATTATATATTTATCAAATTCAGCTGTGTTAAACAAGAAATCCTCATAAGTTTCTCGTTCCCCTGCCACCGGATCTTTTTTCCAAGGGTCGACGCAATGCAGCTTGCCATTAAATTTCTTGTCACGAATTGCTGCAGCAATAAAGCATGCTGATGCTCCAAGATACGATCCGATCTCAACATACACTCCATCCTTTTTGTTTACCAACTCATAAAGTTTTCGTTTTTCCTCTGGGGTAACGTGAGTATAAATCGAATCTGCCTTTGTTAAGTTTTTGTCACTAATAAACTTTCGGTATTTCTCATTAAAACCTCCTTCAAGATTATCTATGTTATCCTGGGTTTCAGCTTTCTTTTTTGCTCTGCCCCCCCTCAACAGCTTATCTCGTTTTCGACAATAATACTGCCAAAGTTTGTAGAACTTGGCTGATTGAATGGTGTCCAGATCACTAGAAAGCTCTTTTACTCTTTTTTGTAAAAGTTTAATTTCGGGTACATTCCCTTTTTCTTGATAACGTTCCTTAACAGCTTTGTAAAACGTTTGGGATGGAAAGGGATTTTTGAATTTATTTTGCTCCCAATACCTAGCAAACTCCACAAACCGGTAAAACTCCTTAAACTTACTTAGCATAAATCCGTGCATTCCATCCATAAAACCCAAGCTATCGAAATATCTTCCGTAAAACTCTCTTTCAATATAGTCTAAAACTTTTTCCGGACTTAACTTTTTCCCTTTGAGCAAACCAACTTCATGGCGAGTATACCTCTTTATTTTGTTTAGGTAGTCATCAACGCTAAGGTGATTATAATGAACTATTGAATTAACTTCCCTTGCGGGAAGTTTAAACACTCTGCCTGTATATTCTGGCAAGGTATGTACCTTATCGGTCCAATTAATATTGTTCTTTTTTGTAAGTTTTATCTGGTAATCTGGCCACCAACCTGTATATCTCATCCACTTCTTAAAAATTATGTTTTTCCTGGGAATTAAAATAACGTCATGCTTATTTTTCTCAACAATTCTTCTTAGTTTATTGGCGAGTGGAACCCTTATTCTTTCATCCGCATCCAGTTGAAGCACCCATTCAAACTTAGCTTTTTTAATTACCGAATTCCTGGCTGGATCTGCAAACCCGTAGTCAGGTACTTTTACTATTCGCGCTCCAAGTTTTTTCGCCAACAACACTGTTTTATCACTGCTTTTCATGTCAGCAACTATTACCTCATCCACAAGTTTTGCTGCAGACCTGATACAGGCTTCAATATTTTTTTCTTCATTTTTTGTATGAACTATTAGAGTCACACTTTTTTTTACCTTCAACATATTTTTCTGAGCTAGTTTTTAATTACGGTTTCTTTAACTTTGTTATAAATTCTCCACAACTGATAAAACTTAGATGATTTTATTCTGCTAAGTTCGCCAAATGATTTTTGATAGTTAATTAGCCTTTGTGCATCAAGCTTAAGCGAAATCCTGTTTTTATGTTCTTTCTTTTTGTATTTTAAAAGTGGTTTTAAATCCAAAATAGACCAGTTTAAGTAATTTTGTAATTTTTGCTCCAGAAAATAGTAAAACGCTTTTTCTTTTTCACTAAAGTTGTTCACTTTTTGCCAATCCTTTGGAATATAAAGCTGTTTCGAAAATGTAACAATGGGAAATTCTTTGCAGGCAATGGTTTGTATTATTTGTTGTAAATTATTTATTAAATATAACTCTGATCTAAATCTAATGAATCTTTCGGGCAAAGAGGTTTCAAGAAAATCTTCATAGTCAATAAGGTGGTAACGATCATCCTTGCTGGACTTGATTATGTGATCGGCAGTGATCTCACTTATTTGAACAAAGGCTCCGCTTAATACTTGCCCTGGCAACGGGTTTATATAATTTGCTACTAATTTTTTAAACCCCTTCACTTCATTGCTTTTTGGCTTCCCCTTAAAAGAGTCGACAATCTTAATCAATGCTTCATATTTAGACTTTGCTTCGTTAAACTGCCTATTTAAAAGGTCAGTTTCTATTAGGGTTTCTAGCGTTTTGCCTTCTATAAACTCATAAACTACACTCTTGTTCTTTGTATTTAGTTCTAAAGGCTTGGCAAGCGAGATTTCTTTGGGTAATCCTTTTAAGTTTTGTTTATAATAGCTCTTGGTATTTTGTAATATATCCCAAGCTTTTTCACCCATAGCTTTTTTTACCACAAAGCACCTAGAGCCATCTTTAATAATGTTTGTTTGAAGTAAGTATTCTTCTCTTCGATAATATTTGGTTTTGGATAGTAATATCTTCATTTATCTTTTTTGCGCTACAACAAAAAATGAATTCATAAACGAACTTAATAATTTTTCCTTCGCTAGCTGATGGGCAAAAGGAGATTCTGTAAAAACATCAAACTTGGGGTAATGATCATATTCTACTGTTTTTAAAAGACTGCTTAAAGAATTACTGTTTAAGTTATCTAGATATTCTTCGTTAATAACAAGCCAGGGAAGTTTATAATCAGGGATTGGATAATAATATTCAATATTCGAAAAACCCTGGTCAAGTAAAAGTGCCTTTAACTCTTCTTTTGTAAACGTTCTTGCGCCACTATATTGAGGAAAATTCTCAACGCTCTCAAAAAGTTCGGCAGTGTGGTCTTCTACTGCTCCTGTTAAATACCTAATCCCCAAAGGATTTTCAATGGCTACTAGTAATTTACCACCTTTTTTAAGAAGCCTTTTAGCTTTCTTTATAAAAACCAGAGGCATCTTAAGAAAATTCTCAGAACTATGTAAATCTTTTGCATATCTTCCTGCATACTCTAAAACCCCAGTTAAGTTGATATAATCAAATCTTTCCCGTGTATTGAAATCCTCAATTGATCCGCATATCACCTCGATATTAGTCTTATCTGACCACCTTTTTGCTATGATCTTAGCCCTTGCGGGTGTTAGCTCAAGACAAGTAACTTTTTTTAACTTTTCACAAAAAACACCCGTCAAAGAACCGCTACCTGCGCCGATATCAAGCAGGGTCTCTTTTTTGTTAAACGGATACCAGTCAACTAAATGTCTTCTTTGTGGAGATAGATTATATAATAATTGCCAACTAGGGTTGGCTTGGAGAATCTTTATTATTTCTTTCTTTTTCTTAGACTCAGGCTTATCAAAAAACTTTAATAAAAATTTCTCAGATTTATCCAAATAATACTTCTTTGTAGCCTTATTCAAATACTTAACTTTTATCATTCCATTAACGCTTTTCATTTTTCAAATAGCCATCAATCACACGTTTTGGCTCTCCATCATGTTGTATCTGACCCTTGTCCAAATACACAGCTCTATTACAAAACTGACCCAGTTTATCTAAAGCATGGGAAACAAAAATTATTGTTACCCCTTTTTTCTTAAACTCATTCATTTTTGCAATACTTTTTTCTTGAAATGGCACATCGCCCACAGCCAATATCTCATCCATTAATAATATTTCTGGCTCGGTGTGAATTGCGATGGAAAAACCAAGTCGCATATACATCCCGGAAGAATATCGCTTAATTGGCGTATCTATGAAATCTTCCAAGCCCGAAAAATCTATAATTGAAGGATATTTTTTTCTAAGCTCCTTGTTTGACAAACCCATAATTGAACCGTTCAAAAATACATTTTCTCTCCCGGTTAATTCAGGATGAAACCCAGCTCCAAGTTCAATCAAAGGGGCCACTCTACCTCTTACGTTTACCTCTCCCTGGGTGGGCACCATTACACCAGCAATGAGTTTCAACAACGTTGATTTCCCGGAACCATTGGGTCCAATAAATCCAACTGTTTCACCCTTATTAATATCAAGATCAATATCCCTTAACGCCCAAAAACTCTCAGTTGAGGCGGGTTTAAAAATATCCAATAAAGCTTCTTTCAACAAGAGCTTCCTTCCTTTTTTGAATTTCTTACTAACACCAGAAAACTTAATTACTGTTTTTTTCATATTAGGCAACGTCCGCAAAATATCTAGATCGCTTTCTATAATAAAGGTATCCTAAAATAAAAATTACGACTGAAAAAGCTGCGCTATAAGCAAACGACTGCCAAGGAGGAGCTACACCATATAAAACAACATTGCGGTAAGAATTAATAATAGGAGTTAATGGGTTAATATTAAAGATTTGTCTGAACTTATCAGGAACAAGCTCTGGTGGGTATAATACTGGTGTCAAATACATCCAAGCAGCTAGAGCCACTTCAAGAAGGTTTTCAACATCACGGTAAAATACGTTCAAAGCCGATAATATAAAGGAAACTCCAATAACTAACATTAAGTGAAAAATAAAAATTAGGGGAAAGAACAAAACTGTAAGATGAAGTTTTACTCCAAAAATTAAAATAAATACAAACAAAATTACTAGGTATAACGCGAAGTCAACTAGTTTTGCCATTATTGAAGAAAGGGGGAAAACTTCACGAGGAATTTTAATTTTAGTGATCAGACTTTTATTGGAAAGTAAGCTTTTTGTTGCAGATGAAATTGAATTAGTAGTAAACATCCAGGGAACTAAAGCTGTGAACAAAAATATCGGATAGGGTATATCACCAGTCGGAACCCGAATAAAAAATGAAAAAACGATTGACAATACTATTAGATTTATCAGTGGAACCAATATTACCCAAGCATATCCCAATATAGACTGTTTATACCTAGCCTTTATTTCCCTTTTTCCAAGTTCGATTAAGAGTTCTTTATACCCCGAAAATTTGGTGTTTTTACTTGTCACCCTTGAAATTATACAATGAAGCCTCAGGAAACCCAAAAACCGCGAGTAAATAGGATGGTGGAGATCAGTAATGTTATCGTTGAGCCCAACAATATAACTGTTCTAACTATTCTAGATCGCTTGGTAAACCACAATGAAAACAATAAAAATCCTGGAAATATTATTAGAATGTACCTGGGCATTGAAGAAAAACTTCCTGCTAAAGTGGGAACCAAATATGAAACAGCCATGTATAAAGCGTAACTTAGACGAAGTTTCTTAAAAGCAACAACAGAAAGAGTCAAAAAAAGTCCGGCAGTAATAAATTCAAGCCAGGTGGTAAATACCACTGGAAAATAGGAATAATTCAAATTGGGTAATATTTTAAAGATATATCGATAAAATACCTGAGGAAAAAGAATAAGAGAGCTTGATCTTTGTTCACCAAATATACTCACTGTGTTAAAAAACTCCAAGGGGTCCCCGGTTACTCTATAAAGATAAACCATATACACCAACAGCCCCAACGGAATAAGTAGCAACAAAAGCACCTCTTTCTTGTATTTTTTAGGTTTTGTATATTGCCAGTACTCGATTAACAAAGCCGGAATAAGGGCTAAGCCAATTATTCGTGTAGCAGAGGCTAACCCACCTAGTAAGCCGGCATAAAACCATTTTTTTTGTCTTGCAGCGTAAAAAGACCACACCGCAAGTGCCAAAAACAAGCTCTCGGTATAAACACTGGCAAAATAATAAGATGTGGGGAAAAGAACTAGTAATATAAGTGTGTTTATGGCAACTTTTCTTTTGTGATCAATTCGAACAATCTTCCACAATCCAAACATGGCGACAATAAATGTCATATTTGAAATAAGCTGTCCAGCAATATTGAAGGTATTCAAACTTCCCCCCATTAGTTGACCGATAAAAGAAATAAGAAGAGGATAAAAAGGGAAGAAAAAGTATGTTAAAGGTTGATACCCATTTTGAGCAATTGACAAATAGTGCTCCCCATCAAAATTACTCCAAGCCCAAATATACGGATTTAAAGAATAACTTTCAGATCCTCCACCTAAAAAATTAGATTGAGCGGGTAATAATCTTAAACCAACAATTAAAAAAACAAAAAGTAGAATTCTCCATGAAAAAAACACTTTTGCAAGAAGTTTTAGATCAACTTTTTTCATTAATCACTTTCTTGTAAACATCTATTGTTTCTTTTGCAGCCTTTCGCCAAGAGAAATCTTTAAGCCTCTGGCTTCCCTTTTCGATTAAGGTACTTCTCAGGGTTTGACTTGATAAAACTTTTTTGATTGCTTTTGCCAAGTCATTAACGCTTTTTGGATTAAAATAAACCGCTGCATCTGAAATTATCTCTTTATGGGCGTCAATTTTTGAAGCGATAATCGGAGTTTCTGTAGCAAAGGCTTTCAGAGAGTTAAGTCCAAATCCTTCGTATAGGGAGGGCATAATACAAACTGTTGCTAAATTATAAATATCGTTTAACTCTTCATCCGAAACATAGCCCGTTCTTATAATGTTCTTGTTTTTTTTAAACTGGGGAACCAATTCATCATAGTGCCGCTGCTCAGGATGAGGAATATTAAATAGAAAGCGAATATAATCCCGCGGTCCATCAATTGCCAGCAAATCACCACTTAATTTCTCCAATTCATAGGCTTGGCTACCAACAATCACAAGAGGTATTTTTGCTTTTTTACACCCTTTTATTAGTATGCCTATATTCTTGTTGTAATTAATGTCACCAACATGCAAAGCAAACTTTCCAGGAAGGTTATATTTTGTCTTTGTTTTACTCAGAAGTTCTTTGTTTTTTGCTACTCCATACTTTTCGTCGCAACCCAAATACACCACATGAACTTTTTGTTCTGGATAATTTAATAAACGAACGATGTCTTTTTTTGAGGTTTCAGAAATTGTAATTACAGCATCAACATTCTTCAATCTTTTTTTCTGTCGAATAAAATTCAGTTTTCCCTGATATCCCGGAGGGTAAGCGTTAGGATAAATCAAGGGAATCAAGTCGTGAATAGTCACAACCATCAATGGTTTATCATCAACATTTTCCTTAAGTATGGTCAAGAAAAAAGGATGAAAGGAGGTAAAATGTAATAAATCATAAGTTTTTGCGCTTAATAACTTTGGATTGGTTGAAAAATCAAACGGTCTAACTTGAATGTTCGTTGATTTTATCTGCTTTAATTTTTTGGTTAATTTTTCAGTGTGGGCACCAATACCCCGCACTTTATGGCCACTCGACAGAGGACCTGTATCAATTGCCACTTTCATTTCTGTCTTTTTCCCTTTTTCATTTCATCAAAGTAATGACTGGGGTAAATGGAAACTTCGGGTTCAAGTTTTCCATTCTTTATTACTCGCACAATCTTGGAACCCACCCAAACTGGGTCAAGATAAGCTTTACCTTTTTCTTGAAGTTTTTTTCGTTTCTTTATTCCCTGACCAAACCCGGTTAAGACACTGCCTAAAGTAATAAGTACAAATTTAGGTTTTTGTCCCACATATTCTTTTGACAAACTTAAACTCAACCCCCTAAGTGCAAACTTAGAAACATTATATGCAGCACGACCAGCAGTTGGGATCTTTCCAGCACCACTCCCTGGTGCCACTACAACCGGGTCTTCTGCCTTTCTAAGAAGAGGAAGAAGCTCTTGGACTAATATTAAGTGAGAAGTTGTGTTGACCATTAAAGAGTCCTCCCAGTCTTTAAGAGTCAGATCCTCAATATTTTTATATATCCCTATACCTGAATAATTAAATACTAAATCTAATTTTTCATAGTCGTTTTTTATCTTGCGACTTACTCGAATAATGTCATCCGAATTAGCAAAATCAGCCGAATAGTATTTATGATTCCTTCCCGAAAGAGATTGTGTTAATAATTTTAGTTTTTTAAGCTTCCTAGCAACCAATATACAATCAACCCCCTCTTTGTCTAGCGCCTTAACAATTTCAGAGCCAATACCTCCAGTCGCTCCACAAACTAAGGCAATTTTTCCTTTTAGTTTCATTGATTTGTATTATACCTTTTTACTGTTAAGTACTTAAAATAGGCAATTGGAAAGTGTAATCCTGAAAAAAGTGACCAAATGAATCCTCTAGCCCCATCAAGAAAGCCTTTGTGGCGAAAAAATAGCTTAAGAAAGGTAAATACAGGCTTAATAATAGTATATTGAATAAAGACAAATATATTCTTTTTAACCTTGCTAACTTTAAGTTCCTTCGCGTGTAGCTCGGTATAGCGATTTAGTCTCCATAAATACCGTTTGAATGTTGGTGAATCATGGTGTTCTAAATTGCCTCTCAACCAAGCTACTTCTCCATCAATTTCCATCAATTCGTGAACACTCTTGCAAGGAAGCCACGCCTTTCCTCTTTTGAATAACCTAATGACCCCGTCAGGGTATACCCCAGCATGCATCAGAGGTTTTCCTAAAAACATATTGACCCTTGGAGCAAAAAAAGCGACCACTTCGTTAGTTTTCTTTCCCAGCCCCCCCTCTCTTTCTTCGATTAACCTTTGATGTTTTTTAAATAATCTTTTTTTCTTTCTTGGAAACCGTCTATTTTTAATTTCCTCATCATTCATTTTTATTACTTTTAGTATTTCTCTTGCCAGCTCCGGGGTTATTCGTTCATCTGCGTCAAGTTGCAATATCCAATCGTACTTTGCCTTATTTATCGCTTTTTGTTTGGTTATATGAAAAAGAGGTTCATGTTTAACTTTAAACACTTCTGCACCATAGCGCTTTGCAATCTCTCTAGTTCTATCTGTTGATCCTTCATCAAAAACTATTATTTCATCAGCAATCTCCTTTACTGATTCAAGGCTACGAGCAATATTCTCTTCTTCATTACGAGTAGCAAATACAACTGCGAGTTTGGTTTTCATTAATTCGCTGCTATTTTATAGGCAATTTCACCATTTGGGAAATAAATTATCTTAATTACGTTTGCTTCCCGAGGAATCTCTTTATTGGTACCAATGATTAAGGAGCGTGGATATTCTGTCCTGACTTGATCCCAACTTCTAATAGACACGAAGTTGTACATATTATAAGTTCGCACAGTTGAAAATCCAAAAGTGTCCCTTGGAGTTAGCTGATGTTCATTTTGAAACTTGCTTGGTGGATATTTCAAGTGAAAAAGACTTAGTATGTAGGGCTGATCATACCGATCAGTAATAACCACTTTCTCAAATTTATGTTTATTTTCCTCTACATAATTAAACATTTCCTCAAAACCATACTGGGAGGAGAAAGGATACTCTTTTACCATATGCACCCAGTACATATGCTGGTACCTGGCAAAGGCCCAAGATATTAGTATGACCAGCGACCAATAGCCTGTGGTTACTAATTTCTTATTTTCTTGCTTTGCTAACCAGTTTAATATCTTAACTAGTCCGAAAGCACTGAGAATGGTAAGGGGTATCACCATGTTTTGGGCACGAAGAGCATGGGGTGATTGAAATGTTAGAGCTGCAGCCGTGGGGGCAACCAACAACCACAATAATACTACAAAGATTTCCTTACTCGGCCTCTTCACTATCCACCAGATTCCAACTAAGATAAACAGCAATGAGTAAATATGCGCTTGGCCAGTTTCTGGCACCCTGTTGCGCTGAATTTCGTCACCCGAGATAAACAAAAAGTCACCACTATAATGTTCCATCAAGTTTTCAGCGAAAGCCAGAAAATAATTAACTCCCTTGTTGTGCATCAGCTTGGCTGGAAGACTTGTAAAGTCAACGTGCTGGCTTCTTTGCTCTTCTAGCCGAGATAAAGGTCCGGGGTCAGCAAAAAGTCCTACTCCAGCTGCACGAGACAATACACCACCACGAACAAGGCTCAGAACGAGGGGGATAATTAAAATAGTTCCAATAACACCAGCTCTTATTAATGGCTTTACGTTCTTAATAAGTTCACTACTATATATAACGAAAAGCCCCAAGCCCAGCAGGGGAACAACAACACGAGTTGCATGGTAGGTATACAAAGAAAGTACGAAGCTCAATACTGAATATACAAAATATTTTTGATCCTTCAATCCTTTGATAAATAAAAGTAAGCCTGCTGTCATGAAAAAAGTAGCAACGTTAACTTCCCAAGCCCCCCTTGAAAAATGAATATGCCACGGCGAAATAGCGAGCAGTAGAGAAGAAATTATAGCCAGTCTTTCATCATTGAATAGCTCCCTCACTAATAAATAAATTAGGTAAACAGTCGCAACACCAAGAAAAGCCCCTGGAATTCGAATAGCTAAAGGATTGAGTCCAAAAAACTTAACAAAGGGAAGAATAAGATAGACATAAAGCCCTGGTTTGTAATCATTAAACGACTGAAAATGTATAGGCCAAGGATTTCCATGTTCATCTTTACCAGTCTCTATTAAAGAATATGCATTATATCCAAGAGCTGCTTCGTCAGCGTTTAAAGCTGGCACGCTTCCCAGCTGCCAAAATCGCAAAAATGCTGCCAAAATCAATATCAGTATTAGTTTCTTATTCATTTTACTTCAATTATTCTAAATGCTGTTTGTCCACCGTATAAGTATTTAATATCTGCAATAATATTGAACAATTCCTCATCAACAGAGTCTACTGGCGGAATTCGGATTATGTCAGCTATAAAAAGGACGCCCGATTCTCCTCGTTGAATTGACCAATCAATCGGAACGAACTCAATATTATCAAGCTTGACGACATAACCCACATCCCCCTCAAATCCGCTCGAAACTAGTTTTGCTTGTTCTTGATACTTGGCTGGATCGTACTTTTGGTAAAACAGAAAATATATATAAGGCTGAGCAAAAGACTGCTGGAATCTAACAGTTTTATAATTTCCCTGTATCGGTGTCACAATTTCCACTATTTGTTTATACCCATATTCCCAATATTTCGAATTATGCATAGGAAGATGAACAAAATAGGCATCAAGGAAATAAATATAACTCCCGACATAAAGTCCAACAAGTAAAAGTAAGCTTGTAACTTTAATAATTAATTTTTGTTTCTGGGCAAGTTTTACTATATAAAATATTCCAAATGTAAGTATTATCATTAAGGGAACAAGCATATTGTGTGCTCGAATAGCGTGGACTTGATCGCGAGACAATATCGAGGGAAGTGGAGCTAAGAGAAGCCATAACCAAACAAGTCTGGTTTCCCTCGAGGAATTACGCAACATAGCAATTATTCCAATTACGATAATTACTAGTTCACCCAATAGGAGCATTCCATGATTTGGTGCTGAATGCCTCGGGTTTGGCCAATCTCCTTGGAAGAACAAGAATTTATCGGAATAGTGATTAAACCATCGACCTAAAATTCCTCGAACATAATTAAATCCTTCAGCATGAAATAATAAATAATTTATGTCTCCAATTGACTCGTTTGCATGGTCCAACATTGCCTGAACATACTCTTTTGACCTAGGATAGGAAAAGACACTGAAAACAGTTAATCTTCCTGCTTTACCGGTGAACATACTCATTATAATTGGCAATGATATGATGAGACCGAAAAATAGACCTAAAATAAGAGGCTTTCTTTCTTTTTTAAACCATTTGGTTATATCTTTCCAATAAACGATGCCAAAAATTAACATGACTATCCCGGTAGAGAGTTTGGCCCCTTGATACGTAATAAGAGTTAGCGCAAAAAATATTGCAGACAACGTTAAATTCTTTGGTTTATTAAAGGATTTTAAAAAGAAATAGATTCCTGCCAAAGTTAGAGTAAATGATAAGTTAACTTCCCAAGCCCCTCTGGAAAAATGAATATGCCATGGTGAAATAGCAAGAAGAAAGCTTGTTGTTAATGCAAAGTATTTTGTATTAAAAGGAAAACTCTTTTTAGAAAATAACTGATACACCACTTTATAAAGAAGCCAAACTGCAAACACTCCAGCAATAGCGGAGGGCAGTCGAATCGCAAACTCTGTTAATCCGAATATCGCAACTGAGGGTACAACAGTATAGATATATAACCCAGGCTTATAATCACCAAAGGATTTAAAAATAATCGGCAATAATTCTCCATATTCATCACGTCCAGTTTTCAAAATTGAATAAGCATTGTAGCCAATAGAGGCTTCGTCAGGAGTCAGGTGAGGCGGATTTCCGCCTAGATTCCACAATCGCAAAATCGCCGCAAGGAATAAAATCAAAAATAAGGAATTTTTAATCAATAACTTTTTAATTTTCATATATTTCAAAAGCCGGCTTGTTATCTAAAAAATTTATCGTTTCAAGCTTGTCCCATCCCTCAGCTACATTTCCTGGGCTAGTAACTAATAAACATTTTACCCCAAGACAGTCAATTCTTCTTTTGCTTTCCAAATAAAATTCGTAATCTTTTGTATTTTCTTCATTAATTTGCCAATCATTAACAAAGTAAAATTTATCAAAAGCGTCAACCCAATACCAATCGGTTTGAAAGAACCGTATCAAATTTTTGTCACCTAGATAATCGTTAGGGACCCATGGCCAATAAAACAACAAGAACTCGTGAGGTTCTCCATATCCCTTACTCATTATTATTTTGTCATACTGGTCATAATTAACTTTGACGTAGTCAATCGTTTGTTCATAGCCATACTGCCAAACCCAAGAAAACTTGCTTCGATATTCATCAAAATATTTGTTTAAGTATGAGGCTAATAAACTAAGAACAATAATGCTATATAAAACAGTCGTAAATTGACGACGGCTTGGTTTAAGTTGATTAAGCAACGAGACAACACCAACCGACGTTACAATCATTGGAATTGGTAAGAAAACTATTGATCGCAAAACATGGGGGGCTTCACTAGTAACACTTGAGGCAACAGGAGCAAGTAAAATCCATACTAACAATAGCTTCACCTCCTTTTTCCCGATAATAAACAATAATAGAAACACCCCAAACACCAAAAATGGCAAATTTATTAAATACAGTAAACCTTGATCCGGAATACTAAATTGGTAATGTGACCCGCCTTTCAGAAACAAAAAATTGACCGAAAAATGGGAAAAGTAATTACTAGTAAACTCGCTAATAAAATAAGTGGCCTTATTGTGCACCAATCGACTGAAAGGCACTGGCAAATCAGATAATCGAATTGATTCGTTAATACTGTTTACAGCCCCTTCATCAATAATTGAGACCCATCCATACCTTGCTTGTCCAGCCGGGTTTAGTAGTTGAATTACCATTGGTACCATAAATACCAAAACTAAAAACATTGATGCATAAACTGTTTTCGTGTTCGTTTTTATCAATCTGATTAATTCTTTTCGGTAAATAAAAATAGTCGAAATAATCAATAGCGGGACAAACACTCGAGCTGAGTTATAAGTCCAAACCGATAATCCCAGTAAAATAGAGGAATAAATTAAATAAATTGCGTTCCGCAAACCCTTTACAAAAAAGTACATTCCGGAAACAATAAAGAATAGGGAAAGATTGGCTTCGAAAGCTCCCCGAGACAAAAATAAACTCCACGGTTCCACAGCGACCAAAAACGCCGATATTATGGCAATTTTTTTATCTCTGAACATTTCTCTTGCCAAAAGATAGGTAAATAAAACTGTACCGATTCCCGCTAGAATTGATGGCAATCTAACAGCAATAGTGGTCAAGCCCAAAATTATTTCGGAAATGGATGTTAGATAAATATATATAGGTAATTTATAGTCGCCGTATGCACGAAATATAACAGGAAAATTTTTTCCCCACTCATCTTTACCAGTTTTAAGAAGTGAGTAGGCATTATACCCATGGCTCACCTCGTCCCAATTTAGCGAAGGCGGAGTCTCGCTGATCCTCCAAAAGCGTAAGGCTGCTGCCAACAACACTATAAATAGTATGCTCAAATTCTTTTTTGTAAAAAGTTTATTTTTCATTTAAGGCATCAACCACCAATACTGCTTCCTTACCACTGGGATATAAAAATGTGTTCAGTGTTTTTGCATCAGGCAAGAACTCCTCAAATTTTCCAACCAAGACAACTCCGGAATTATAATCTTTTACAGCAATATTCTTAAAAGTGTATTTACCTAGTGAATATTCAGGCATCTGGTCAACCCAATTAACCCCTTGTTTTTCATAATCCCAATTATCTATATTTTTCTGAAAATCAACTGGATCCCACTTGTTTGCAAAAGCTATATACATTTGGGGCTCTGAGAGAGTTCTACTAACGATAATCTCTCTATCTTCCAGGTTTTCTGATAGCCATTCTGCCACCTCTAGTCTTCCAACCAACATTGCTTCACCAGATTGCTCAGGCGACAAAAAGAAATAATTTCTTATAAAAACAACAAATAGTAAAACTCCTACTAAGGAGAATGTGGTCTTAATTTTATTATGAATGTTATACGTCTTAAGGAGATATGTTATGCCAAAAGCTAGCAATATTTGAAAAGCAGGGAGCATAATTACAGCTCGATTGCCAGCAAAACCTCGACCCATTGTTAGAGCAGCAGGAGTGGGCGCCACGGCTACCCAGAACAATATCAACAAAACATTTTTTTGCCTGTACCCTTTTTTAATCAAATACAGAATTGCCCCAATTAATAAAGGAGCCTCAAACCAGTAAAGGACACCGCTCCCAGGCAGCATTCCATAAGTTGCTTCGGCTGGTCCATCGATAAAAAGAAAACGGGGAGAGAAATAATCAACATAATTATCAATAAATCGCTTAGAAGCTACCTGATACTTATTATGAAGTAGCCGCGCCAGAGTTGGATTCATACCTTGATTAATTAATTCAATCCGAGTTTCAGCTGCATCAAGCAGGGCCCCACCCATCACACTCACATCCTGAGCTCTTTTCCCAGCCCCCAACATGAATGTTTGGGCAGTGGCAAGCAAAAATACAGAAAAGATAAAAACACTTATCCATGTCTTTTTGAGCCTTTTTAACCTCTTCCAATTTATAATTATCAAAAAGGCAACAACCAACGGAGTGACCAACTTCGCTGAATGATAAGAAAATAAGTTCAATCCAAAAACAAAAGCTGACCAATTAAGATATTTTATATTGCGCATTCCCTTGCAAAATAAATAGATTCCTAAAGGTAGTAAGAAGGTGGTTAGGTTGGCCTCAAAGGCTCCTCTGCTCATCATGATATGCCAGGGTGAGATAGCAAGAAGCACTGCGCTATATAATCCAATGTTTTTCTGTCTTGAAAAAAGTTCCTTAGACAGTAGATAGACCACATAAACAGCTGCTGTCCCCAGCAAAGCATTTGGTAATCTAATTGCCACTTTTGATAATCCCAACACCCAAACAAAAGGAATCGCCAAGTAAGACAAGAGTGGAGATTTATAGTCACCAAATGACTCTAGAACCAGTGGAAAGCTTTTTCCCCATTGGTCTTTACCGGTTTGAAGTATCGAATAAGCGTCATAGGCGAAAGAGGCTTCGTCAGGCGTAAAACCAACTGGAAAATTACTTAAGGCTATAACCCGCAGTAAAAAAGCTAATACTAAAACCCACTTAAGAAGCTGTTTACTATTAAATTTATTCATTACTTTATTGATTTTACATTAAAACACTAATTTGCCAGTGTCTACAAAGATAAAACTAGGCTCATTGTTTACAAATTCAAGTTTCTTTATTATTGCTTGTTCTGGCACATCTTCAATGGGAAAATCCCACGGTGCCGCAATAAAAAGTGAATTTTTATATTCATACTGGTCCTCAATCCAATAGGGTCTTTTTATTTTTATATTATCGATTGAAGGGTCGATCAAATATTCTGCAGGATCATATTTACAATAAAACAAAAGATAGAGATGGGGTAAACCAGTTATGTCTGATTTTGTTCCAAAAGATTCTGATACAAAAATGTCATCGTGGTTGTCTTTATTTTCACAAGCATAAAGGGCAATTTGCTTATACCCATATTGCCAGTATTCAGAATAATATCGTGGGAATTGCTTTATATATATGTCGGTAAAATAAACAAAATTAAACAGGGCTAATACAATATAGATCAATGCGGGTTTCGTTAGTTTTAGTTTTTTACTAATGAAATCAACTCCAGAAGCAAGAGTAATTCCAAAAAACGGTATCCACACCAATGCTCTAAGTGGGTGTTGCTCGTTCATTGTTAATGATGCAGACAGGGGACCTGCCAAAAACCAAAAAAGGGCGAGGGATTTTAACTTCTTATTCTTTGATTGTGTTAATGCATACAAACCAAAAAGGAATAAAGGCAAGTCAACAACATACAAAAAACCAACACCTTGGTATTCAGGAGGTGTAAATTGCATACCCTTCCAAAACCAAAGACGAAAATCATAGTAATTCAAATACTTTCCCAACCAATGTCTAAATATTAAATATGAGTCGTTATCAAATATGTATTCCACTAGATTTTTATAATCCCCCCGGTGTAAGAAGTTTGCCAATGATTGCTCACGAATAATTGAGGTTGATAATGCCCGTTCTTTTATTGCAGGGGTGAAAAATAATAATCTTAAAAACGGAATGGCAAAAATTAATGTCGTTATTAGAAAAAATAATGCCTGTTTCTTTGTTTTTCCATTTTTGAGGTTAATTTGATCCTTAAATATCCAAAATAGCGAAATTACAAGTAATGGTACAAATACCCTTTCGGCATGATACGTCCAAACAGATAAACTAAAAAGAGCTGCTGACGAAATAGAATATATTAACCTGCGCTTTTTTACCCATAATATAAAGATAACTGATCCTGCTAATAGAAAAAATAGCGCGGTTATTGCTTCGAAGCTTGCTCGAGAGAAATGAATATGCCAGGGCAAAATCGCCAACCAAAAACCAGAAAATAAAGAAGCTGTCCATGAAAGCCCCAGCAATCTTACTAAAGCCACTAAAACAACAATACTTAACGCGCCAATTAGAGCAACAGGAAAACGAACAGCAAATTCATTCATACCAAAAATAGCCATGGAAACTGAAGTTAAATAAATATCTACCGGTGGTTTATAATCCCCCACAGACTTAAATGCTAGTGGGAGTGATGCGCCATGTTCATCTTTACCAGTTCTCAGAATCGAATAGGCATTGTAACCTATGGAAACCTCATCCATTGACAAACTCACTGGATACTCTGTCAACTTCCACGTTCTCACCAACAATCCCAGGAAAAATACAGCCAGAAGTCCAAAAATTATTCTTTTTTTCATAGTAATAACCACCTTCCAATTATGAACAAACCATATATTAATAAAATAACAATAACGCGATTTTTAGACTTAATCTTTTTAAGGCTGTCTCGCATGCCGACAATAACAATATGTAGATACAAGATCAAAAGTGGGAAAAGGAAAACTATATTTCTCTGTCCAGCAACAAAGGCTGGTAAAGCAGCTACAGGTATTAAATATAGTGTTTTATATTTCTTTTGTTTTAGTAGCTGATAAATACCAAGAAACCAAAAGATAATTAAAACACTCGCAACTGGCTCGATACCCGTCGGAGAAAATTGGGTACCATCACCCGATTGGAAAAATAATCTCGGGGAAAGCATTGAGAACAAATCAAAAAACTTGTTAAACAATACCCCTACTTTGTTATAAAAAATGGTGGATAATAATTCATTTTTCTCTTCGCCAAAAGCATTCCAACGCATTTCCTCAACGTGACGAAGGTTACTACTTGCAAAAATGGAGCTAATATTTGTCTTAATGTATTGAGGAGCTTTAACTACTTCAGAAATAACTGATATGGGCTGAAAAAGCAAAGACCAGACAACAGGAGATAGAATTAATATTAATAATATTAATGAATGTTTGTTCTTGTGTTTATTGTACAGGCCAAAAAGCTTCATAATCATTGGGAAGAAACCCACTTGGGAACCTACTATCAGAATTCTCACTATGTTTTACTTTTTCTGGTAAATTTTGTTCGTTTGCACCTTTGATAAACTCAACTAATAATATTGCAGGCTGTCCATCCCTAAATCTAATAACTTGAACTAGGTTTGCTTTCTGTGGAACCTGATATCCAAAACAAACGTAAAGCACTCCTCTTTTTCCTGCCGAGGGGCAATCATAAGGCATATTGAAATAGATATTTTTGAAATTAATTACTTTAGCACCACCCGCTAAAGCCTTGTCAACGAAAGTTGAATTTCTAATAAAATCTAAGGGGTCAATCGTATTATAAAACAAGAAAGGAATATAGTGACCACCAGATACTACAACTGCCGAATACTTTTCTTGACGACTATTTACTTCTTCAACCATCTCTTTTAAACCAACATCGCCATACCAAGGATGGTGATATTTTTTATGAACATAATATTGGTGACTAAAAAAACATAAACTCGATAAATAAATAACACCTAGCAGTATCGCTAAATATTTTCCATTACTTTTTAAGGAAACTAGGTAATAAATTCCCAAACCAATTATCAATGAAAACGCGTAAGTCATTATTACCGCCCGAGTGGTACTTGGTTCACCTTGTACTAATGAAGCAGCAAGGGGTGAGGTAAACAATATCGCCAAAGGAATATATTTCTTATTTGTTTTTACAAGCACAAATAAAGCAAGGGCGCCAAACATAAATAGGGGAATTTCTATAAGATGTTGCAGTCCAAAATCAGGAATGGAATGGCGACTACTCCCAGCTGAACTTTGAACAAACAAAAACGTGGGGTCAAAATATCTAATGTACCTTTTTATAACACCCTGCCCAAAAGAAAACACCTTGTTATGAAATGCTCTTGTAACAATTATTGGTGTTTCTGAGTATGCATCCTCAGTAATGTCTTCAATTATTTTTGGCGTTACAACAAGATCCGATAAGCTTTGTGATCTGGCTCTACTATTCGCAGGTATAAAAGAAGCAACAACAATTAAAATTGATGCTAGCAATACTCCTAACAATTTTGCTTTCTTTTTGAATTTGCCAATAGAAATTGCCCCTATTAATAAAAAGGTGGCGGGTAGAAAAACGCGATAAGCTTGATAAGAGTAAATCGAAAGAACAAACAATACGAAGAAAGCAATAATTGTTTTGTTACTGTCTTTTTTTATAAAACGTAAAAAATAAACCACCGATAAAATGGCGAACAAAGCACCCAATATATTGTTATAAGCCACTCGAGAAAAATGAATATGAGCAGGAGATACTGCTAAAACAAAAGCTGAAGCCAAAGCATATTTTTCCCTTTTTAATATTTCCTTTGCCAATAAATATATTGCGATTACTGAAAAGGATCCAGCCAATGCAGCAACTGATCGAGTAGTTACCGGGTTCAGCCCAAAAACTGAAATGGGTATTGCTGCAAAATATGAATATAGTCCGTATTTATAATCACCTACTGATTCAAAATATATTGGAAACTTGTTGCCAAATTCATCAGTTCCGTTTTGCACTAAAGAATATCCGTAATATCCAAGGGCCATTTCATCCTCATCAATAGCATCAGGATAGTTACCTAAATTCCAAAAACGAAGCACAAGAGCAAGAAAAAAAACAAGCACCAGAAGCCTCCTATTCATGGCTTATTATACCTTCAAATTAAGCTCAATTCCTATTGGACAATGATCAGAGCCTTTAATGTTTTTGTAAATTGAAGCACTTTTTACTAAAGGTGTTATTTCCTTTGACGAAAATATATAGTCAATTCTCCAACCAATATTTCTTTTTCTAGCATCAAACCCATATGGCCACCAAGTATAATTCCCGCCCAATTGATTGTGTTTTCTAAACGAATCAGTAAAACCAGCTTTCACAATTTGATTTATTTGATCCCTTTCTCCAAGAGTAAACATCGTATTATTAATATTTTGTTTAGATCTCGCAAGATCAATTTCATGATGGGCCACATTTAAATCTCCGATCAATATTGTTTTTCTTTTCCATGAACGATTTAATTTTTTCAAAAGAAGATTATAGGTACGTAGCTTGTACTTCATGTTTTCCTTTTGTCTTCCACCATGAGGAATGTAAATATTTATCAGGGAAAATTTCTCAAAATCAAGCTTTAAATACCTACCCTCATTATCAAACTTACTTAATTGGATTTTTCTATAAACTCTTCTTGGCTTTACTTTAGAGTAAACCAGTACACCACTATATCCCTTCTTTTTGGCTTCATTAAAATAAACGTGATATCCACTTGGTCTTTGTAACTCATTGGGAAGTTGTTCTTTGTGAGCTTTAATCTCTTGAAGACATAAAATATCTGGGTTTTCCTTTTTAAACCACTTGAAAAATCCTTTCTTATTCGCCGCTCGAAGGCCATTTACGTTCCAGGAAAGAATCTTCATTTCGCCTTTTTGTTTACAGGCAGAAGTTTAATAAACCTATTATATAAATAAACAAAGAATCCAAAATTAACAAATCCTAATATTCTTGGCATTAATCGGTCTCCAAATGACAGGAAACTAACCAAAGGCTCTATCCGAGGAGTAAACCAGAAATTATAAAGATTCAGTAAACTTAATATCGACACTGCCCAATATACTTTTAATAATTTCTTATCCATTACAACCAATATTGTAAGGAGTGGGAATAGTGGATAGAGATAGCGTTCATGCATGTTGGTAAGCAACATGAAGGTGGAAAAAGCAATGATGGACAGAGACCAAATAACACTCTTAAGATCTTGTTTTTTAAAAACTAATAATAATGCTGGAATATAAGACAATATAAACAATAATACCCCCCACGTTCCGTAAGTTAATGGGCCCATCATTAAAGAGTTGGGTTGTTCATGAATTCCAGTTAGGCCTGACCAGAGGTTAAATGCATTGGCAGTAATTACATGAAGCTGTTGGGTAAATATCTTATCTTTATATAGCATGTACAGCCAAGAAAAGGGCTCTCCCTCTGAAAAAGGCAGGGTGAGTAGCCCAATAACAAGAGCTAAAACGATAAAGGACTTTAAGTAAACTAATCGCTTATGTTTTTGTTTTAAGGCAATAACGGCAAATATTGGTAAGAAAATGGCCAGTGATGCTTTAGTGTAAAGAGAGATTCCAAATGCAAGTACTGATAAAAGAAGTTTCTTTTGTAATAGAAGGTATAAAGAAAGCAATACTAGAAAATTAATAACTGAGTCATATTGTCCCCAAACAGCTGAGTTGTACCAAACAATGGGGTTAAAAAGAAAGATAACGACACCGAGTGTGGCTAGTTTCTTATTTTTCACTATTTTATATATTAACCACGCAATTCCAAGATCTGCCAAAATGGCTGGAAGCTGAAGCAATGCTTGATAAAGATTGTCCTCAAAATAGGTGATTACTCCTGAGGGGAAAGGGGGTATTTTTATGTTTATCCACCAAAAAATACTAAATATAAACTCGAAAAGCTTTCTTACTCCGGCGAATAAATACATTGTACCAGGAGGTTGATTGGGCCAAGTAAAACTCCAGACATTAGCAGAAAAAAACTTAGCAGGACCATACTCCCAAAATCTAATTCCCCAGTCCATGTGATTTCTAAGATCTGGATGCCAAACTAAAAATGCTAAAATGAGTCGAAAAACAAGGGCAACAAGAATAATCTTTGTTAGTTTTTTCATTCTCCTGAAAATAGATAAAAGGCTGGTTCACCAGAAGGAAAAGGAATTGATTTGATAAGCTTCAAGCCTACTGGAGATTTATTTGGATACATTATCAGGTTCTCGGGCACTTCACTAGCATTAGCTAAATACAAGTCCTTATTTGTAATAAACTTACGGAGATCGAAAATCCCCGCGCTTCCTTCTTCATCGGGAGAGCCAAAGTAATATTTATCAATAAAACTTATCCCTCCAAACCCTTCAACAAAAGTGTCATTACCAACAGGAAAGTTGGTCTGCCATTCACTGGACGGGTATTCATAGGTACCAGCAAAAAATATCCAAGCTGGTTCCCCCGTCATCGATAAAAATACTCGATCATAACTACCCTCTACTTCTTTTATTGAATTGATAGCTTGCTTCCAACCATAATGCCACCAACGCTCAGAATACCAGGGATTGTGAACCCAAAAATTATGTTGATAATTAATAAAATTAAAGCCCAAAAGAAGAACATATCCGCCAGTAAGTAATATCGGTAACTTTCCTTTCAATCGACCGAGCCCTTCAACCAACCCGTATGAAATCAATAACATTAAAGGCGGCAAAATTAATATTAATCTAGTAGCATGGGTTCCCCCATTCCTAGTTATCACTGAAGGAATGATGCCTGCTAATATCCAAAACACGATTAACCACTTTAATTTCTTGTTTGCTCTTCCTGAAAAGAAAAAAATCAATCCCAATAATAATGCTACTATTTCCACCCGATATAATTGCCCCATTCCCTCAATTGAATGACGAAGATTGGGATCACCATTATTGAAAAGGAAACTAAAAGACAGTGTGTCAAAGAAATTATCTGACAATTTTTCACCCCAAAAAGTAAATTTATTATGAAGCACCCTATCAGGAAGGGTTGGACTCAAGCCAGTCCCCTCTTCACCCCTAAATCTTGCATCATGAAGCCTGTCTACACCAACTTCAGGCTCAATCGTGGGATCACTAAAAATATTCACATAACTAAACCGCTGCGCTCCACCTCCAAATATAGTGCTTACTGCTATTGGTAAACCAACAATTAATCCTGCAATAACTGCTTTCTTAAGATGTGCTTTTTTAATGGAGATAATGTCTTTTTTCCACACAACAAATATAAATATCATCAGAAGTGGAGTAAACAGCTTTGCTGTACTGTACACCCATGGAGTCAAAACAAAAAATAATACTGAAAGCCATAAATACTTCCCATCTTTCAGCGATCTAAAGAAAAAATAAAGACCAAGAAGCATGAATAACACCAATTGAGTTACCTCAAAAGCGGCACGGGAATACTGAATATGCCAAGGCGATATGGCTAGAAAAAAAGCGGCAATTTCTCCCAATGAAAATCGTAAAGAACCTAATTTCAATTTCTTATTTGGGAATAATTCGTTCACTAAGAGATAAAAGGCGTAAACACCGAGTACACCAAAAATGGCTGCCGGAACACGAACACCTAAAGCGGATATTCCCCAAATTGCCACAGTTGGCACAACAGAATAAAGATATAAAGGGGTTCTCCATTCAGCTAATGAATGAAAGTGAAGTGGTAGGGTGTTGCCATAATAGTCCTTCCCTGTGTTTAGTATTGAATAAGCGTGATAACCAACATCTAACTCATCACCAAAAAGAGAAACTGGAATATCAGAAAGTTTCCAAAATCGCAAAAACGCAGCTATTAGAAGAATTATTACTAATAGTTTTTTTGATTTCATCCTAAAATTGTATCACCTATTTTGATAGTATACATAAAAACTTTCGTTGCCGCCTGGCTCTCTAATTATTTCAACCTTTTCAAAGTTTCCTACCCATTGAGGTGCGCCCTTTGGCACATGATCGCTCTGAATAACCACTAAACTCCCTTTTGGAAACCCGGTAAACTTCTGTTTTGCATGATTAAAGAAAATTGTTTTATTAGTTAGCTCTTTTGAAAACTTTTTTTGATAGAAATCCCAATACTTATCGATAAACCAAATAGACTCATCTATATAAATAGTATCTACCTCTCGCATGGTTGTGTTATTAATTGCCGATTCTAAAGCTCCTCCTATATCGTTATTAAACCAGTGATAACTTCTTACTGGATAAGCCTCAAAATAATCTTTAACAAAGAAAGCAAACTGAAGCGGAATAATAATTAATAATATGACTGCAAGAGATTTTAATAATTTTTCTTTTGACGAAATCATGAACTTCACACCATAGACAGATAACAACAACACAAAAGGAATTATTATTAATCCTCTTGATATTCTTTGTGGGTCATTAACTATTGATGGTGCCAAAGGATATGTCGCCAAACCAAACAATAATATCCAGGGATATTTATCCTTTTTATTAGATATTACATTTGCAATTCCTAATATAAGAAATATTGAAACAGGAAAGAGAAAAGCGCCTGTTTTATGGGTCGAGTGAATCAAAGACCTGTCTCCTTCAGTAAATAATATTCTTGAACCAAAGTAAGTACCGTATGAATCAGTAACCTGTTTTAATCGAGCCACATTAAATACTCCCAATAATCCTTTCTCGACATCAACTGATTTATCAATACTGCCAATATAACTAACTTGGTTTAATAGCGTGTCGGGGTATTTTGTAAGCCAGGGAATAAAAAGAACAACAGGAATTAAAAATCCAATCAACAAACTTCCCAACCTTTGCCAATTACCTTTCTTTTCCCAAATCAAGTAGGCAACTGTTGCCACAAAATACATGGGCATATAAATCTTTGCTGCATGATAACTGTGAAGACCTACACCAAGCGCTAATCCCGACCAAAAAAGAAAACTTGTTCTCTTAGACTTCTTGAATAAATACAAAAACAATAGCCACAACAGAACAAAAGGAACAGGGTAAAGATTATCCAATAATACTCTTGAATGAATGAACAGTACCGGGGTGGTTGCAGCAAGCATTCCTGAAATCATAGTAAGTTTTTTTTCTTTAAATATCTTTTGGACAAGAAGCATTATCAAAGCAATAGAAGATACACCAATGATTACGCTCGAAAGGCGAATAGTTGATTCGGCTAAAGGCGCAAACTTAAGAACAAATGCTGTGACATAAACAATCACAGGAGTGGCCCAAAAACCATTTAGATGCCAGAAATAAAAAGGGAAGACTTTACCAGACAGGTCACGACCTGTATCAGCAATTGATTTGGCGTTTAACGCAAATTCTAATTCATCTTGATTTAAGTGGATCGGAACTTTTCCCAGACCATACGAGTAAACTAGAAAAAGACCTACTATAAATAGTATCCACCAATACCTTCTTACTTCTTTAATAATTTTTGCCATTTTTGCCCAAACCACAATACAGCTGTTAATAAATAGTGTTTTAATACTCCGTGATAGATTTTACTTGAAGGAATTAATCTCCTCCACTGATTCCCCTCATCTGCAATTTTTTTACCACTCATTCCATGATAGTGGGTCACCTCTGCAGCTGGAAGGTAGTAAATCTTCATTCCAGCTTTTTTGATACGCCTACAGTAATCAATGTCTTCAAAGTAGAAGAAGTAACGCTCATCAAGAAGTCCCACTTTCTTAATGCCCTTTGGGGTTACTAAAGCGGCTGCTGCAACACTGGCTTCAACCTCGACGGCCACTTTGCCTTTTGGGGCAAACTTTTCAAATAATCCCTTTTGATTAAACCAATACTCACGAATGGCGTTAAATATTGTCGGGAAATATAAGCAAGATGCCTGGACCGATCCATCAGCATTTAACAACCTGGCACTAATAAACCCCGCATCAGGGGTTTTCTTGGCAAAGTCTACCAACTTTTTTACAGCACCCTTCTTAACTTTTGTGTCAGAGTTCAAAAGAAAAATATATTTGCCACAAGCTTTTTTTATTCCCTGATTATTGGCAAAGGCAAAACCCGTATTGCTACTGTTTTCAATCAACTTAATCTTTTTTTCTTTTGCCAATCTCTGAAGTTCCTTTAATGAGCCGTCCTTTGAATTATTATCGATAATAATTATTTCTACATTTTCTTGCTCAATAGACTTAATAGTCTGCAGGGTTAATTTTTTTGTATTGTAGCTAACAATTATTACGGAGGTTTCCATATTTATTTAGTTAAAACTTTGCCAGAATTGCCTCATCCGAAACTTTTGCTTCTTTTACTTCCTTTTTCCTAGCTTTCCTAATTAATTTTATTTTTAACAAAGCCATTAGAACAATTCGAAGGTATCCTGGATGCCTAAGTAGTCTTTTAAAAACAAAGGCAAGATGTTTTTTAAATAGAGTGGGGCTTGTCAAATTTTTCCAATTAAGTATTAAGTAATTCCGCTCTTTAATTCGAAGTAAATAAGTTTTATTTATTTGACTCATTGTTGTTTCATGTTTGTGAACAACTTTCGCCTCTGGTTCCCAAACAAGCCTATACCCTCTCTTGGCGGCTCGATAACATAAATCAACATCTTCCCAGTAAAATGGTGCAAATAAAGCTTGATCAAGCCCTCCCAACTTTTTCCAAACCTCTCTTTTAAAAACACCACTACCGCCACTCACCCAAAAGGTGTCATGCGGTTTTGTTGTTTTTGGTCCTGGTTCATGAGCAAGTGTGCCATTTTCAAACTTTCCCTTGGCCCAACTGTGTCCTTTTTCATTTAGTGACACGGCGAACACATTTTTATCTTCAAAATGCTTGAGAGTAGGCACTAAAAAGTCTTTACTGGGAACTACATCAGTGTTTAATAGTACTATCAACTCTCCCGAGGAACTTCTTACACCAGTATTTACACTATGAGAAAAACCCCGATTAACCTTATGCTTAATTACTTTAACCTCTGGAAAGTGTTTCCTAAGGACGGCCACACTGTCATCGGGCGAACCATCGTCAACAACAACAATTTCTTTTATTAAGTTTTCACCATGATTCATGGCTTTAATTGCCGACGGTATATTTTTCTTTAAAAGCCAAGAAGTATTGTAATTTGGGATAATTATTGATGCTTTCATGTTAATTTCGTACTTTTATTATATGTAACATTCCAAGATGTGTTTTTTTATCTTCTTCAATAGTAAAACCAGCTTTTCTAACCATTTTTGATAGTTTACTATTATCAAAGGATTGAATGTGGGTATCTTTCCAAACCATCCTCCCATAGAATCGCCATAAAAACCAAACAATTTTAAATAATATGCTCTCACTGGGTACTAAAAATACCGCATAACCACCTTTTTTCAACACTCTTTGAATTTCCCCAAAAGCTTTTTGGGGATTATAAATATGCTCCAATACCTCCAAAGCAAAAACTGCATCAAAGGTATTTGCCTTAAAAGGCAAATCATGAACATCACCCAGGCGATATTCCATTTTTTTGTTTTTTCGCCAATGTTTTTTCGCCCAAGCTATTGTTGACTTAACAACATCCACGCCTACTATTCTTTCGGGCTTTGTTTTTTTGAAAATAATATTTGTAAATACGCCATCGGCGCATCCAACATCTAATACCTTACCACCCACTGGTTCAGCCAAAAGAGCCACTTCCCTAAATCTTTTCCTATGCCAAATTCGCTGTAAATAATCCTCTTGCAATGATTGAAAGTACCAGCCTGGTGGAACATCTTCGTGTAATTCTTCTGCGGTTTTCATTAGTTTTGTTTGATTATTTCTTTTACTCTTTTATTAAATTTGTTTAAGCCGAATTGCCTGCTGTCAACCATTGCCTGCCTGCCTATAGCGTACATTGATTTAGAATCAGTAATTATTTTTTTAGTAACAGCAATTAATCTTCGAGTATTATCCCACAAAAATCCATTCTCTCCATCAACAATAATTTCCTTATGCCCGCCAGCCTTATAAATAATTGGAACACAACCCGCAGACATTGCCTCAGTTACTGTAATCCCAAAATGCTCTACTTTTTCTGGTTCTTTAACCTCATCTATTCCATGTCCACTGGCTGACCAATAAATCTTTGCTTTTCCATAATATTCCTTTATTTTATTGAAATCTGGACTTTTAATAATCTCGACTGGATAATCCTTAATGCTCTTCTTCAACTTGTTAAGATAATCTCCAGTTCCGACTTCAGCACCACCTGCCAATATTAATCTCCATTCATCGTTCCCCGCATCAACAATTTTTTTAAAAGCCTTTATCAAAGTATCCTGCCCCTTTGATTGTTTTAGTGTCGAAAACCTACCTACATATAAAATAATATTTTCTTTTCTTTTTGGCTTAAACTGCTCAGTGTCAACTGGCGGATAAACAACAATACTTTTAAATCCATACTCCCTATCAACAATTCGTTTTGTAAACTTTGAATTGCATATTATTTTTTCAACCCTAATTAATTTCATTCTATTAAGTAAAGTCTTCCCGTTTACGCTGTGAAATGGAACTTGAAAGTGGAGAATATTCCTTCTTGATCTAAGCGTTGGAATACTACCATCACTGACCCAGAAACAAAGATCATACCCTTCTCCTCTTTTTAAGTTAGGACGCACATTGATCTTGCCAAGATCAAGGCCAAAGCGATTTTCTAATTTTGTTATTATATTGGGAGATTTCCACTCGAGATCCACGTCATATCCTAAATCAACTAATGCTTTGGCAAAAGATAAGGTATATCTTTCCCCTCCTCCGAGTGTGTCTAAATATGGATTAATAATGGCTGCTCTCATAAAATTACTTTGTTATAACTAAATAAAATCTATTAGTGTGTTTCTTGGGATTATCGACAAACAAGAATGGATAATAAAGTAAGTTCAGACTTAAATTAACAATCCTTTTATAAACCAGTAATAATCTATCAATTATTGGATTTCCTGTTTCCAGGTGAGATAGCCAAAACAAGTAATCATTTATTCTAAAATCTCCTGAATAATATGTCTTTACGGCTTTATTGCTTATGTTAATTACATCCTCAGGTTTTGGAAGCACATATTTAACATGTTGCTCCAAAAAGAAATCTTTTCTTCCCTTACTTTTTATCTCTTTTAACAGTTTCTTTTCTGCCTCTAAATGTTTTTTGCTGCCAAAGGGCGCTGAAATAATTACTTTATCTTTTGCAATCTTTGTCAAACTCTCGACAAACTTTTTTCGATCTTTCAAAGGTAAATGTTCTAAAACATCTACACTTACAACAACATCAAAGGAACCTGGTTTTAGTTTTAGTTTCCTGGCATCCATCCTGATGTCACCTACCTCCAAATCAACTATTGTTATTTTGTTTTGAGAAAATAACTTTATTCCCGTTATTCCACCACCAACATCTAAAACGGTTTGATTGGCATGAAGAGAAGACGCAATTTTTTTATTACGTTCATATGCATCAAAGGGAATGGATAAATTACTTAATTTCACTTAATTATTACTAGTTTGATGTTGAATTTCCCAAAGTTTGGCGTATATCACTAGCTTGTTAAAAACTTGAAAAGAAGCTTCGATTACTCCTTCTACTCCATCCAAGAAGGCTGCGTGTCTAATAAACCTAAACCAGAATTCTCTAAAACCAGCACTCATAAAATGAAACCAACGAACTGGTGGATGTTTTGCCTTAAAAAGCAGGTTTGCTTCGATTTCTGACCAGTTATTCGTCTTATCAACCATTTCTGTTAGAGATTCATGGGTGTAATGCTTTAAATGGTTTGTTAGATTGCCTATCTCACCCTTAATAATTGGTTGCTCATGAAGTTTTCCTTTGTAGCCTTTGAGCGCCTTTTTTTGTATTAATCTTAGAACTTTGTCCGGCCACCAACCACCATGCTTCATTTCTTTTCCCAGTAAAGTATTTTTTCTTGGTATTGCGTAAGCTGCATCAGGCAACTTTTGTTTTTTAATCAGTGATTGAATTTCTTGGCGGAGTTCTGGCGTTACTCTTTCATCTGCATCGACATATAGAAGCCAATCTCCTTTTGCTTTTTGGGCCCCCAACCATCGCCTAACACTAAAAGACTTTGATGTTGAAGAAAAATGCCTGGCTCCTGCTTTCTCAACTAACTCAATTGTCTTATCAGTTGAACCATTGTCAACAACAATGATCTCATCGACCCACTTAAGGGTATTTATGCATTTTTGGATATGCTTTTCTTCATTTAGGGTTAGTATTATTGCAGATATTTTCATTGATCTCTAAAAGCCATTACTTTCTTGATCGGAGGCCAACTCCCCTTACCGAATCTTCTTAAATAAAAATCACGAATGCCAACCTTTTGCCATTTTCTACCCTTTACAAGAAGCTTCAGGCTTTCGCGTATCAAAGCGAACTTTGCTCTTAACCTAGCGTGCTTGATTCCAAATATCATTCTGTTTCTGGTTAAAAAGTAATCATTAAGTTCGCTGCCAATACCAGAACTTTGGGCAACTTTATGCCAAAGGTGTCCTTTGGGTGAATAAATAATTTTCCAACCAGCCTTTTTTACTCTCTGTGCGTGATCAGCATCCTCCATGTAGGCAAAGTACCGCTTATCATAGAGCCCCGCTTCCTCAAGCGCTCGCCTTTTATACATCACGAAACAACCTGTTGCAAAATCAACCTCTCTCACTTTGTTAAACTGCCCCTTATCAACCTCATCAACCCCTTCGTTATATCCATAAACATTGTCCCAATCAATTCCCCCGCCGGCATACCAAAACACCTTACCTAATTCATTTTTTTTATACCTTTTATTATGGAATTCAAATCCCTTTGCAAAATATATTTTGGGTGAAATCGCCCCTGCATTTTTTATTCTCTTGTGTTCTAAAAATATTTTTCGTATTAAATTTTTGTTCACTATCGTATCATCGTTTAATAGAGCAATATAATCAAAATCGCGGTCTAGTGCGTCTCGCATCCCAATATTGTTTCCTTCTGCAAATCCTAAATTTTCATAGAGGGTAATAAGCCTTGCAGTAAGCTTTGGAGGCTTATCAACTTTTTCAAGTAAAGTTTTAATCGCTTGCTGGGACCCATCAGTTGAACCATTATCGACAACCATTATTTCCATTTCAAATCCGGATATAGTAGATTTAGCTAAAGAAGAAATTGTTTCCAAAGTGTCCTCTTTTCTATTCCAACTTAAAATAATCACACAAATTTTTTTCATAACATTTAGTGAAGCTTAAATTTTCTTTTTATTTTCTGGATAACTCCTGCCCCTTCTTTAACTAAAACATCAGCCTTCCAATAATTAAGTTCTTTTTGGGCTTTATAAAGTTCATGCACTACACTCTTCACTGGAATTGACTGAGCCTTAAAACCCTCTTTCGCCTGCCAGATCTTAAGATACATAACAAGCTCAGAAAAAGCTTGAAGTCCAGATAAAGCCAGGCCATGAAGACCATCTTTATATCCCTTCCCAAAAAAGTACCTACTCAAAAATTCAGCCATGGGTTTTTTAATTATATCGGGCCATTTAAATTCACATCCTTCTTCAATTTTTATTTTTGCATGAGCTGAAGTGTAACGATTCATTCTATGAATATATTGCTCCAAAGAATCGTAATGAAAGTGGGTTATTGCAAGTTCTTCTTTTGCAGCAAGGTCAATTCCCTTCCCTTGAGTTTCCGGTACTGAATGGATTACTTCACTCCATGAAACCGCCCCTTTTTTGAAAAAACGAATATTGTGATCAGGCCACCATCGAGAGTTTTTGATCCACTTTCCAAAGATTAGGTTTTTCCTTGGTAAACGATAGTAATCAGCAGATGGTTTCTTAACAATTCTTCGAAGTTTATTAATGAGAGTAGGAGGAATCGTCTCATCAGCGTCTAATATTAATATCCATTCATTTGTGACTTTTTGAATTGCAAAGTTTCTTGCTGGTTCAACATATCCCATTCTTTTATGATTAAACACCTTCGCTCCTGCTTTTTTCGCAATACTAGCTGTCTTATCATCTGACTCCATATCAACCACAACAATTTCATCGGCAATATCTTTTACTGATTTTATTGCTTTTGAAATATTCTTTTCTTCGTTAAATGTGTTAATAACGACAGAAATCTTACTCATCGTGCTAATTATATCAGGTTTAAGGCTAAATCGATTCGTTTAGGGGTTAACGCTATATATGTTTACTTCATTATTCTCATATATCTTTTCTATTCCAAGCTGTTTTTCCCCCAATCTTGCTCTTTGCCCTGAAAACCAGTAGATATATGAGATATTATTCTCTCTCAAAAAGGACCTTGCTTTGTCTTCTTCTAAAGTGTTTAGGAAACTTAATACAGTCTCTTTTCTATTTGGCCAATCATAGCCTGTTATATTTAAGTTAACTTCGTCTTCTAAAAAGGTCACTTTTCCAGAATATGCTGAAACATAAGCCGTTGATTCGTATAATCGTAAAGGTCTTGGTGCTCGAGCAGCTTTATACTCTACTGATTCCCTATTAAGTGGGTATGTCAAAACAACTCCGTCAGGTTGATTAGACAAAAAATTAAGTGCTTCGTTCTCTCCTACGGAAAGCTTGGCTGGGGCTATTTTCGGCAAATATATAAAAAATAGCGAACCAATAGTTGTTGGGATTGTAAAAAGAATTACTCCCACCGCCATAATATGCTTTATTCTAGTTGATCGCTTAATTGATGCTAGTAGTTCTGATAAATAAACACCTGCCAATATACTTAAGAAAAACAGAGAATAATAAAAAAATTGAATCGTATTCCAGGCAGTGCCTTTTTGTACAAAAAACATTGGGATAAAAACACCAGCTAGGATTATTGAAAACATCATTATCTCTAAAGCGCTCACTTTCTTGTTTATTAGAGTTTTCGCAATACCAATTTCAGCAATCACTCTTGTACTAAAATTACCGTACCAAAATATCAGAAAGGCAATGAAGTAACTGATAAGCATTTTTATCCAATTCCCAGCTAATTTATAATTAACCATCGCAAAACCGTATTTTTTCCAACCAACTCGGTCATCAACTTGCATCATTGATTCAAGGAGCCAAAAAGGCTTAAAAATAATCATGCCGGCTGCCGATTGATTAAATGGAAGAAAAATAACTAAAGATAATAGTAAAGACAAGAAAAAAACTTTTAATACATTGTAATCTTTATTTTGTCTTAGTCGCCATATACCAGATAGGAATAAGCCTCCAAGCATTAATAACCCCGCGTATACCTTAATTTGAATAAGTAAACCAAATAGAATAGAGGTTAATAATAAGTCACGAATGGAATTGGTTTTTTGAAACCTCAATAAAGAAATAAGTCCCAAAAGTATAAATATTAGAGACAAGGCAAAGGGGGGATTAATAAGGGTTGTAATCGCCTGCTGAGACCAAAACATACTTTCGCCACCCAACTGACCACTTCGGAGTAAAGTTATGACCCAACCAAAACTCCCACCAAAATAAACAAAAAATGTTGACCACAAAGCAGCTTTAGTTGATTTTTTCCAGCTAATTACAAACTTATAAGTCAATATTCCCATTAATAGGGAAAATATCACTGGTAATACTTGAAAATAGAGAACACTTATTGGAATGGTAGTTATTTTGTTAATAAAAGCCAAGAGTAGATCAAAACCTATATGATAATTTTGCAAAACAGCACCAGAAAAGGTAGGCATAACAAATTTCCCCTTAACTAATTGATTAATAAGGGCAATGTGCCAGATTCCATCGTGCCCGTTGGCTCCCCAATAGCCAATCCCAAAATCATACATCAAGCCGCTTTTAAACATGGTTATTATCCATGATAAAGATCCCAATACTATTAATATAAATGTCATGCTCTTTTTCTTTATTTTATTGCCCATGCTTCAATTTCACCCGTATATGCCTTAAAAGACATGTTTTTTATCGGTGTCTTCTTAATAATATTAAGAAATCCTCCAAAAACAAATGGGGAGTAATACCTTAGCCTATTTAATATGTACTCTACACTTAACACATGATAGGTTCCTTGAATTTCAATATTATTAAATCCTGCTTTCAACAACACCCTTTTGAGAGATCTTTTGGAAAAATAAGACACATGTTCAACCGGTTTATAGTGATACCATAAGGATCCCAATAGCTTGCTCCACCATCCACCAATGTCGGGAGTAACAATAAACAATAATCCTCCTTTTTTGAGTACTCTTTTTACTTTAATTAATTCTCGGAAAGGATCACTAATGTGTTCAAGTACGTCTTGATACAAAACTATGTCAAAACTCTCTGCAGGAAATGTGTTTTTACTTAACTTTCCATTTTTGATGTTCAAACTTCTTTTAATGGCTTTTTTACATGCATACTCAGAAACCTCTAACCCTAAAGTATTTTTCCAACCAAGCTTTTTTGCCTCCATTAAGCAATCTCCCAAGGCGCAACCCACGTCTAACAGAACCCCCTTACCGTGTTTTTTCTCAATTTTTTTTAGCCTATCCGAAAAAGTCTTTCTATTAATCCTCATCCCTTCGTTATAATTGGCGTATCCACCTTTTGGATTACTATTTATGTAATATGTTTTGTCGTATTGGGTTAATAAGTTTTCAGGAGAAAAGGAATCCCAAACAAAATTACAGTCCTTACACTTAACCAATTGGTATCCCTTCATCGCCCAATATGAAGACGTATTTGAGCCTAAACAGATTAAACATTGAGAAGGTGCTGTTAATGACTTTTCCATAAAGGCTATTTTGAAAGAAGAGTGTTAATTCCTTTCCTTATATCAACAACTATCGATGAACCGTAAAGAATATATATAACTGAAAAATAGGATATCATTCCAGCAATAATAAGAAGCCAAACTGAGGTAAATGAGACAGATAGCACTCCCTTTATCGCAAAAGTGATAAGGCCCATGACAACTGCCGCGATGGCGGGTTTAATGATTGATTCTGTCAATGAAAAGTTAATCATCTTTTTAGCTAAGTAAATAACAATAATTGAGGTTAACCCCACCAAAGCGTAACCTGAAGCTGCACCAACTACTCCTCGCTTGATGGCTAGAAAAGGAACAACCATCCAAGTCAACACGGTCCACATAATCATTAACTTAAAGGTTAATTTTATTTTTCCCGTTGCGTTAAACATATTTGTTAACTGAGTACTGGCAGCAGCAAAAACAGTATTAATGGAAACTAAAGAAAGAGGAATCAAAGCAGGTATCCACTGTTCGTATCGAGGAACAACGCGCACCAATACAGGAGCTATTACCAAAAGCCCAATTACAGAGGGGAACACCAAAAAACAAATAAAGAATATTGAACGAGTCACGCTTCGAGTTAAATGATCTTTCTTGTCCTGCATTCTGGAAAATGCTGGAAAAGTTACCTTTATAACATGATCCATGAAAAACCTTAACGGGGCTTGACCCCATTTCTGAGCCCAAACTAAAATCCCCATCGGACCAACTCCCAATATTCCACCCAATACTGCAGTTAAGCCATCATCTTTAATCACGGCCAAAAAAGTATTAACCTGATATGGTACCCCAAACTTTAAAAGGCCTTTGAGAGAGGTACGAGATAAAGCAACTCCTGGTTTCCATGGTTTGATTATATACATAACAACCAAACCAACAATTCCTCTCGCTAAAACCGAATAAGTAAAGCTCATTATCCCAAAACCTTTCCATGCCAGAAAAACAATAAGAACGTTATAAACAATGTTTTCAAAAATCTGGGGAATTACCAGTCTTTCGAAGTCAAGTTTCCGTTCAAGTAAGGCTGATGGTATTGTTTTTAGAGATGACAAAAAAAACGATGCCCCCAAAGCATAAAGTAAATAAACCCCCTCTTGAGATAATTTATAAAAGCGAACAATAAAAGGGGTCGTAAAATACAATACAACCAAAAGTGTAACCACAAGTATTTGTTGAACAGTGAAAGTAGTTCTCAAGTCAGTCTCAGTAACCTTTTCCTTTTTTTGAATTAGTGAAGCAGCCAATCCTATATCAGAAAAATATACTAGAAAATTTACAACGGCTGAAACGACCCCAAATATTCCAAATTCTTCAAACCCCAGAAAGGCTCCTAAGAAACCAACGGCAATCAAAGACAAAGTCGATAACAAAAAAGTTCGACCAGTTAAAACCACTATACCTCGTACCGCTTTTTTCTTTACTGTGTCTAAAGCAATTTCAGCAGTGGGATCGAGATGTTCACTTTCAAACCCGTCAGGCATGGCTAAATTGTATCATTTACGAAGTTTTTCTTCGAAGAAAAGGGAAAGAGAAAAGCCCCAACCAAGTTACCAAGGAAAGGATGTTTCCAACTTTTCGAACCGGGGTGTTATAAAACTTAGCTTCAACTCGATGTTCACCTTCAACTATATCGATATACATTCGACCCCATTTTTCCTCTTCATGAATATAGGTTCCAATTTCTTGGTCATCCACAAAAACTCTCCAACCGGGGAAATAGAATATTCCTAACCTAATCACTGCCTTTTCATCTGTTACATTAATCTTAAAACTCGCCCAGTTTGTACCTTGTTCAGTGTCAGAAGCTTCTGCCTGTCCTTTCATAACTTCAACCAGCTTTTTCATCGGCTCTTTGGGGGCAGTTTCTGCCCACTTGGGTAAGTAATCATATATTCCAGCTGTTTGCTGAAGGTCCCAAGCAACACCAGATAGCTTTTCTTCGTCTGTTAGAGGTCCCATATGCCCCAATTCTGGCCTGAAGTAGTTCCAATTAAAAGCCACTAAACCGATGGCCAGCAAAACAACGATTAATGATCGCCGTTTAATAAATAAGGCTATTTTTGATTGCGCCAACAATTCTGGAATAAAGCCAATGGCAAAAGAAAAAGTGAAAGTTGGGATAACGAGAAGTCGCCAAGGAAATTGCAAATATCGCATGAAGGATAATATTTGCCAGATAAAGGTTGAGCGGGTATGGGTTAAAAAGGCTGCAATCCAACCTGAAGCAATCATGAACAATATCACGTAATAAGTAGAACGCAAGGTGGTTTTTGTTTTTGAGATCTTGCGCAATTGAAGGTAAATCCAACCACCAACGACTAGAGACAGCACCCAATGAATATGACCTATCTGAAATGGCATGCCATCATCGACCATGTTCCAAACTGATGGACCATACCCCCAAAATCTTGAAATTAGAAGTTGCTTGAGATTTACAAAATGCGCTGAGTAGTCATAATAACCCACAAGCACACTTTCAATATGGGTGAATTTATTCTCCAATAGCGCTGGAATCGTAAAAAATGCAGCCAATCCAAACGACAATAATCCTGAATAAATAAATTGGGGGATACGAGACCATTTTTTGTTTAACCATAGATGCAAAAGAACCCAACCTCCAAATAAGGGGCCAAACGCTATCACCATAAGATTGTGCGACGTTAATAGTGCAAACCAAGATAGGGCCAAACCAATTATCCATTTGTTCTGGTTCTTACTATCTTTAATAAGGCGATATGCACACCAAAAGATAAAAGGAAACCACGCCAGAGCCCAAGCTTCATTCATCGCTCCCCTGACATATACGTCAACCGAACGATATGGTGCCCAAACATAAAACACTGACGCAAGAATAGGTCCCAGATAGTTTGCTTTACCTCCTTTACCAGATTTAGAAAAAAATTCTTTCGTTAATAAGAACATCCCTATCCCGCTGACAATAAAAGATAAAGCGAAAGTTAATTTTGCACTTGTTGTAAATAATCCGCCCATCACCCTGAAGGCCTCCCCTATCAGATAGGGAAGTGGGGGGTAGAAATTAAACAACGGAAAGCCAAAACCATATCCCATATCTGGCACCCAACGACATGGAATCTGGCCATCCAAGAAGCACTTCTCCATCTCAAGCTGTCTCATCATCTGAAGATCGTCATGCATATTAAAGTACCCTTTTTCAAAAATTAACGATCTGCCAGCCAGGACTGCAAAAAATAAAACAATCACTAATGGCCAAAATAACTTAGATGAATATATTTTTTTAAGAAACTTCATGAATAAATATTAGCAGAAAAGTATCACTCCAGCTCATACAAAAAGAAAACTTCTTGCGTGCCATCTGGCTTGAGTGCTTTAGGATAAGCGGCAACTACTTCAATGGCCAGATTGTCTGGATTTGTATTAAGTCTCGAATTATTGACCGCAAAATAGGTTTTGTTACCAGCCCATCTTGATTCAAGCAAACTTCTAGGAATCTTTGTAAAATTAACCCCCACTCCGATTACTGTTACTTCCGGCAAATCGTTTAAATAGGCTTGCAAGCCGTCGGGAAGTGTACCAAAATACCCTTCAGTTCCCACCACAATTTTTTGATCAGGTTCTGAATTATATTCCTCTCTAATTATTTCAGAAACTTGCTTTATTCCTGTTCCCGCAGTCCACTCTTCTAAATATCCAGAGCGCTCGCTTCTGGGTAAATTAGCTGATTTTATGTCTGTTAATAACTGACTATTAATAAACAGAGCATGCATGACAAATACAACCAATAAAGCTTCACCCACTTTGCTAAGTTTATTGGAAATCATCACACTAGCCGCCAAAATCGACACAAAAGGTACTGAAAAGAAAACATAACGGGCCGTCATGGTTTTCGAAAACTCTGAAACAATAAATATTGGCACTAAAGTAAAGACCAACAAAACCAAGGTTTCCTTTTTATGCTTTTTAAAACCACCCAGTATTCCTAACACAAAAAGTATCACTATCATCGAAGGGCCCAATAGCCAGTAATATTCCAGAGTGCGATCTAGAAACGGCTTTAAAGGATCTAGTGGGCTTGTTATTAAACGTGATAGGGGCCAAACATAATCAAGGGTACGTAATTTTAGCATGTGGAAATTCGGACCTAATCTTTGGATGTTATACATCACAAACGAGATTAAATAAGTGACTAAAAATAGAGAGGACATTTTTACAAACAGCACTCCTCTTTTTTTCCGAGTCTTTGGCCATTTAATCAATATCCAAGTGATTGGTAAAAGAAGAGCAAAGAAAATCGCAGCCGACTTTGTCAAAAGAGCCGCCCCAAGTGCAAAACCAGTCAAAAGAGCCGAGTCTAGTCTCTTGGTTTTTGCTGTAATAACAGCCCCTACCACCGTCCAAATGACGAAACATGCAAGCATTGAATCTACAAGGGCCATTCGATCAAAAAACACAGCAAATGAACTGACCGCGTAAATCCCACTGGCGATCAATGACACCTTTTTATTGAAAAACAAGATGTATGAAAGTGTGAATATTCCGATAATTGTGCCAGCACTCATTGCGGCTGAAAGAAGCCTACCAGCAATAAGCGGGTCTGAAAATATTTTTAAGAAAGGAATCATTGTCCACATAAAAAGTGGTTGTTTTCCATCTGTTAGAGAAATGAACCTTAAAGTTGGCTCTGCCTTCATTATTTGTGCCCAACGAACATAAATTGCCTCATCGCCAAAGATGGGCATTTCATTTAAATTATAAATACGAAGGAACAAACCTACTAATATAATTAATAACAATGCTCGTATCGGCTTCGCCCACTCTCTTATTAAGGCTTTACTGGTCATATTTTCCTTTCAGATCATTTAATTTTACTCTAGCTATTTGAGTTAACATCTCCTTTGATTCCCTGAAATAACGAAATAATCCCCCACCTTTACTGGTACTTATATCCATTTCACGCCACTTAACTTCAATCTCTCTTATATTCTCCCCCATCTTCTTGATAATATGCAATAGTTCCACATCATAGCTTGTCACTTTCCACCCCTTAATACGTTGCTTTTGCTTGAAAAATTGTAAGTCAGAAAAAGCTTTCTTTACTAAGTCTTTCTTAAATAACTTAAATCCACATTGGGTATCATTAATTTCAGACAACAAAAAAAGCCTTCTGAAACTCGAAAAGACAATTGCACCAAGTCTTCGATAAAAAGGAAAATCTTCTCTTTGTAGCCCCCTTGATCCAATAACAACATTAAAACCTTTATCAATTCCTGGTAATAATTTATCAAGTTGATCAATCGGAGTTGATTGATCCATATCCGTCAGAAGAACATATTTGCCACGAGCGGCTTTTATTCCGAAAAACAAAGCAGCGGGTTTTCCACCATGAGGATTTTTCAACAACCTGAAGTTATTCCATTTGCTGATTTGGCTACCAATCAGCTCAAGGCTTTCATCAGTGCTACCGTCATCAGATATAATTACTTCCCACGCAAGATCTGTGCTCTTCAAGTACTGATTAATTTGTTTTAATACCCCTCGCTTAAGATTAGCAGCCTCATTGTAGCAAGGAATAATTACTGAAAGATAAGGTTTTTTCATACTATTTAGTAAATAAAATCATAGGCTCAGTTAAGTTCTGGTTATCCCCCGAGCATATGCTTTCTACTTCGACACTATTATACTTATCATAATCAGGGAAAATGAGTCCCAACGCCCCAAAGCCTTCATCTATTCTACCGACTTTCGAATGAGGAAAAACAATTGTATAGACTGGCGCTTCTGTAATTGGCAAATTAACATGCATTTCCTCAAGCCAAAAAAGGTAACGATAGCCCATATTGTAACCGGGATCAGTGATATATGAAACCGAGATGCAGGGGTAGTTATGTTTCTTGGCATCAGCTTTTATTTGAGCCACTAACGCTTTCTTTTCTACATACTTGTTGCCCACCAGTTCTTTTTCAGTCAATCGATTAAAATTAAAGATAATAAAGATTAAAAGCAATATGACTGCGACGGATTTTGTTTTTGGACTTGATAATAATTTTGAGAAAAATACCGACAAAACAGTAATCCAAAGGACCATCACGCCATTTAAGTAATACTCTGACACAGTCTTTGAGTAAAGTGAGAAAAAGACAATAAACAAAATAAACCAAATAAACATAATTATTGATTGTTTCTTCTCAATCAATTTAGTTTTTGTTGAGTAAATAAAAAGTAGTGTAACCAGTAACGGTGCCCAATAAAATGAAAGATTGGGTAACGGCCCCCATAAAAAATGAGTTAAATTGTGACTTATTGAATAAATTACTTTGGTGAATTGATCTATTCCAGATAAAATTGCCTGTTGGTTGGTGGTTAAACTAGTAATTATTGCCTTTGTCTGTATGAATGAGTGCCTGAACTCAAAAACAAGAAGCGGGAGCGACATTACACCAAAAACCACCAAACCTTTCATAAACTTGGAATAATTTATTTTCTTTTTTGATAGATAAATAGATAATGGAATAAGGGGAAGGAGAAGTCCCAATGCAAAATTTAAGTGCCAAATTAACCCCGCCAACAAACCCGTTAATAAAAAGCCCACCTTTTGCTTGCCTTTAAGTAGAAGGTTAATTGCATAATAAAACCAAACCGTCCACAAAAATACTGGCATTGTGGGCACCGCCTCACGATCGTTCAGAACCGTATATAACGAAACTGCGTACAAGACACCAGCAATTAAGCCTGCGTTTTTGTTGTGAACTTTGGAAACAACAAAATAAAAACTCCAAATAGTGAATAGGCCTAAAAGAGTTGTCATTATTAACCCTCCGATCGGACTCATTCCGACCATTAGATAAAAAGGGATTAAGAGATAATAATAAAGAGGACCGATAAAAACTCCCTTAGTTGAAGTTTCTTGGCCAATGAGCCTGATGTGTTTATCCACTACAATGTCTTTTACAATCCAACCCGCTAAGTCATGATCATGGGTGAACATAAACATCTCACTTGCTTGAAAAATTCGAAACAACACTCCCAATAGCAAGATTATTAAAATTAATCTATTTTTACTAATAAATTTATTTATCATTTATAACGCCTTCTTCGTTGAACCGTAATTTCACCAAAGGTGATTTCGTCCTCCATCCCCCCTATTCCCTTTTGGCGGTCAAGCCAAGCTTTAAGTCTTTCTGGATGAGGAGGATCCTCTTCATATAAAGTATAAAGAACTGGGACTTCTTTTTCCTTTACCAAACCGCACAGGCTCTCTCCACACTGACTATTCCCTTGCCAAAGAAGTAAATAATCATAGGCATGGGGAATAACTGGTGGAACATAGACATCTACATTAAACTCTTTTCCATTATCACCATCTTTAAATATCCAATTAATGGCTTTCAGTTGGTTCTCAAGTACAATACTAGTCTCACCATCTCGAGCGTGGAAGTAATTATTAAGCAAACGATAGTTTTGAGCCATGAACACCGAGAAAAAAAGAAGAACAATAATTTTTCCAAAGCGATGTCCCCAAAGCTCTCCCATTCCAATTGAAAACAGAAGAACCAGTGGCAAGTAATAACCACTCATATAATAGTCGTATAAAACTCCTTTGTTGCCTTGAAACAAAATATAGCCTATTAAAGGAATTCCTATATACACTATTAATAGGGAGGTCACTTTTGTTACTTTTTTCTTACTCTTTATTAAAAACCATAGGGAAATTAGAGAAAAAGTGAAAACCAACAAAGGTTGATTAATAATTATTTTTGTATAATAAACTTCCCAGAAAAATTGAAATTTATTAATAAGCATTTCCCAAAAACTTATACTTATTGTTCCCTCGCTTGAGAACGCATTAACAAAATTATTTAGAAGTATATTGTTGTGACGAAAATTAAAAATAACTTGAGGCATGAGAGTTAATAAAAAAGCCCCAACTGAAAATATAATATGTTTTATATTTGGTAAATTTTTTCTTTGCCAAACAATAAAATATATAAACATTGGAATATAAAATACTGCACTTGCAGCTTCAAAGTGAAGTGAAAGACCAATCAGAAAGCTCGACAATACCCACCACTTACTACTTTTTTTTAAGATCATTATTTTCCACATCGAAAAAAGAAGTAGAATGCTGGTTAATAATATTGGGGTGGGATTAGAAAGCCAGCGTCCAGCCAAAATTAAACTATATGAAAAACTAGAAATAAAAGCTGCAAACACCCCAGTTACTCTTTTGTGTGCTTTCCAACCAATATAGTAAACAACATAAATAGCTAGTGTAGAAAGAGCAGCAAGAAAAATAGCTGGCCAAACTGGATTCCCTTGACCAATTATATAAAATGGGGCGATCAAATAGTAAAAGAAGGGGCCTAAAAATATGCCCTCAAGGCCAGTGGTCGGCCCAATTAAAAAAAGTTTACCTTGTTGCCAAAGATCCCAAACAACCAAGGCATCCCTTCCTTGATCATAATAAAATCCTAATAAGCTATTTATTTTGTAAACTCTGAGGAATAAGGCCAAAAGTAAGATGGTGATCAATATCCAATTACTTTTTCTTTTTAACATAGTCTCTTGCCGTTGTGAGTATTTTCTCAACGGTATTATTAAAGGATCCTTCTATTATCGCAGCTGCCGCAGAAGGATGTCCCCCCCCACCAAGTTGTACTGCCAATTCCGACACATCAAATCCTTTTCGTGATCTTAGACTAATTCCTATTATCCCTTTTTCTTTTTCGATTATAACAATGCCGAACTTCGCCCCCTTTACCGCCCCAATGAACAGTGAGGCTGCAAAACTTTTTGCTTCACCAATATTATCGCATTCCTTAACTGATTCAAAAGGCACAGCAGACCAAGCAAATTCTCCTTCCTTATCTACTTTTATTGCTCCAATAATTTTACCAACCGCCCTTACAAGATCTATGTCTAGATTGAAATATATTTGAGAAATAATTTCATCACGATCAGCACCAAAATCAACCAATTTACTGGCAATCGTAAACGTTTCCTTCGTTACCCCTCTATATTTAAAAGACCCAGTATCTCCAATTATCCCAGCCAATAAGGAGGATGCTATATTTTTGTCAAACTTGACTTCCCAATCCTCAAAAAGTTTGTATATTATTTCGGAGGTTGAACTAATTTTCTTTATTAGATTGATATTACCGTATCCTGAATTTGTTTTATGATGATCAATCACAATTATATTTATGTCTAAAGACTCGATTTCGGGAACTGCTGTGACCAACTTTAACTCTGAGGAATCAACTGTAATAAAAAGATCATATTTTGAAAAATCAAACGACTGAAAATCAATTTTTTTAAAATTCTTTGTTTCTGGAATATAAGCCAAATAAGGCGGAATGTCTTCAGAACACACCAGTTTTGCAACCTTTCCCATTTTTGTAAGGGCACCATAAATTGCAGTGGCTCCGCCAACCGTGTCATCATCAGGAGATTTATGACAACCAATCAATATATTGTTTGCAGCCTTAACACTATCTAATATTTCCTTGGATTCTTTGTAGTTCATTTAGCTTAACTCTTTAATTTCTTCCTTTATAGAAGTTATTACCACTTCAAGGGCATTGCAGTCATCTCGAAGTTGATCAGAATATGAGTGACCTGAACCGGATCGACCTATCTCACCATACCCTAATTTTTTCTTGGCCAATTTTTTCTCATATTTTTCTAATTTTTCTTTTAATTCTTTTATTTTTTCTCTACTTTTCATTATTTACGCTCAACATGGACCAGTTTATATAGCATTGTTCCGCCAACCTCCCACTCCTCTGATGTTCTGGTCCACCCAAAATTTACAACTTCAGCTTTTGGAGAATGAACAGGATCACATTTTTCTCGATCAACTAGTTCACAAATGACGAATAGTTGGTCTGTAACAGTTTCATCCAAAAGTTGTGAATCGATATCTCTAACATCTAGCTTCCACCTTTCCAGATGATATTGATAACCATCTTCGTAATTTCTCTCAGCAATTACGGCTAGATTGAAAGGATTACCTTTCGCTTCTTCTTTAATTTTTTCAGCAACCGCCAGACTTCTTGGATATTGCCGGTTTGGTTCGAAAAGAAGAGCATTGTTTTGTAAATTAACGAATACTAATAAAGCGAGTCCTGCTAATAAAATATTCTTGCCGGCTTTGTCTGCCTTTTCAAGAGTGTATTGAAGAAGTCCCCCCAGGAATATGAAAAGAGCTGGGAAAATGAAACCATAATAATGATCATAAATATGCTGCTTATAAATACCAAACCCAACGAGCGCTAAACCAATCCATACTATTAATAAGTAATAAGCGGAGCGTGTTTTAGAAGAAAACTTACTCCACTGTGTTCGAAGAAGCCAAATAATCAAAACAACAAAAGCTGCCGAAACATACAAACCGACTTTTTCTTGATTGGCGGCAAGTAAGCTTGTGTTTATCTGAACAAAGTTTGGCCAAAGCTTAGGAAGTGAAGTCCAAGGACGAGCCGAAACAGTAGTTTGCCTCTCCAGAAAAAACTTTTTTATTGCTGCGAAATTCCGCCAACCATGACGAGCATCAAAAATGACCAAAGGTGACATAAGGGCTGTAAAAATGGCCCCTGAAAACAGTGAATATCGAATCACAAGTCTTTTCTCTTTTACTTTATTAACTACGCCTCTGTAAGAAAGAAGCCAAAATAATCCAATTAATGGAAAAAGAATTAATCCCAAGTAATGAGATTGCATAATAAATGCCATTGATACACCGGTTACAATTAACCACTTCCATTGTTTTTCAATCCAGAATTTCCAGACTGACCAAATTAAAAGTAGAGCAAAAAAAGGCATAATGTTCGGATTCCAAGATGAACGTGCATAATGAATCACAGTTGGTGAAATTGTATATAAAAAAGCAGCCACAAAAGCTGCCGTCTTACCAAACCATTGATTGGCCACAAACCAAACAAACCAAATTGTTAATACACCAAGTAAGGCAATCTGAATAGCAGGACCAACGGGACTTAGGCCTGCAAGTGCCAAGGCTGGTGCCATCATGTAGTAATAAAGAGGACCCAAATACATATTACCAATTGAGGTGCCGGGGCCCACTAAAATTAAATCGAGTTCCGTTATTAGTCTTCGTACTATTATTACGTCTCTCCCCTCGTCTCCTAAAAAGGTCATATATTCAGGGATCCGATACAGCCTTAGAAAAGCACCAACTACAAGAATGATAACTAATAACCAAAACTCTTTTGGGTTATCCTTCTTATATTTTTTTATTGCTGTAAATAATTTATTAAACATTACTTTAGTTTTTTTGAAAGCTTAACTAAATCGATGATGCTTTTTAATACTACCTTAATATCAGCCCCTGTTTGTTCCCCTGCTGCCCTAGGATAATGATTAACGTAAACCTCCGCAAACTTAAAACCTTTTCTTTGGGCTTTAACCAGCATCTCAATCTGTGTAACCTTTTCCTCCCCCACTAAAGGCAAGATTGATCGATAGACTTTCTTCTTAATCATTTTAAATCCACAAGAATAGTCAGTGACTTTCATCCCCAGAATAATTCTTGGCAACATCGCCCATCCCCAGGTAAACATTTTTCTCAAAAATGAGTCTGCTCTTTTTTTTCTAATTCCCAAGATAAGATCCGCCTCGTGTTTTTTTGCAATAAACTTTGTTATCTCGGAGAACTTAAACTGACCATCGGAATCAGCAAAAGCCACCCATTTATATTTTGCATTTTTGAATCCTGATTTTAATGCTCCCCCATAACCCTGATTGGGGGAATGGTGAATTATAGATATATTTAAATATTTTTTTGCTAATTTATTTGATATTTCCCCTGTTTTGTCTTTTGATCCGTCATTAACAATAATGATTTCCCACTTTGAAGCTACTTTTTCCAATACTTTTTTAGCATCTAATACGGTTTTCTCTATGTTTTCCTCTTCGTTATAAGCCGGGAAAAATACTGAGAGTTCGTCAATTTTTTTAGCCATAGAACAAAGTTTAACATAGCAGATTATTGACTATCCAATAATCCACTTTCTTGTACAAAGATGGTAAAAATATTATCATTTCCTTACATGGGTAAAAAAATTCGTGGTTTTATGCCTTTTATAGCTATTTCTTTAATTCCTACTCTCCTTATTTGGCTTCCTTTTTTTGCTCGAGCCGAATCATTTTGGAACATTCCACTTCCAGTTAGTGGGATGGCAACCATTGTTTCAAACTATGACGGACCTTTATACCTTGTGGTCGCTAAAACCTTTTATAATCTTGAGGCTATAAAACAAAGTTTTCAATTTAATCTGCCTACAGAATACTATGCAGCCCACTTTCCCCTTTTCCCTATACTTATAAAGATATTTTCATTCTTGCTTGGATACCCGTATGCAATGCTTTTTGTCACCCTGGCATCATCAACCCTGGCGCTTTATTTCTTTAATAAATTTATTCGTCAATATGTGAAGAAGAAGGAGGCTATGTGGATAACCTTTGTCTTCTCGATTTTCCCCGCCAGATGGTTAATTGTCAGATCCATCGGCTCTCCAGAACCTTTATTTTTAGCAAGCACAATTGCCTCAATGTTTTACTTTCAAAAGAAAAAATATGTTAAAGCTGGAATTTGGGGGGCGCTTGCTCAGCTAACTAAATCTGCTGGAATACTTTTGTTTATTTCCTACGCACTTTATTTCATCATCCCCAAGTTCAGAAAATTCGCAACAACAAAATATAAAAGATGGAGAAACTTAATCAACACGAACATCTATCCTATTTTTCTTATACCAGTGACCCTGCTTCTCGTCTTTTTCTTTTATTCCGTCAAATTTAATGATTTTTTCGCTTACTTTAATTCAGGTGATAATATTCATCTTTTGTTTCCTCCATTTCAAATATTTAATTACTCAGCACCCTGGGTGGGGACCTTTTGGCTTGAGGAAATTATTTACTTTTATTTAATTGGGGCCCTTGGACTAATGAAACTTATTAAAGACAAAAAACTGGTCGAGGCTTGGTTTGTGGGAGTATTTTTTGCTTCCATCCTTTTTGTATCCCACCGCGATGTGGCTCGATATGCACTTCCTGTCGTACCTTTTCTGTTTGCTGCTTGGCCAAAGCTACTATCTAGTAATGAATTTAAAGTCGTACTGGCAATTATTGCCATACCAATTTATCTATTTTCACTGGCCTATATCTCCCAAAACGTAATGCCAATTAGTAATTGGGCTCCATTTTTGTAAAACACTGATATAATTCATGGCTATGAAAGAAGCTTGGAAAGATGTTCCACCGCATTGGCGTATAAGAAAAGCAAGATATGGCCTTGTGGGGAAAGTATGTGGCCATTGTGACACAAAAATATTCCCATCAAAAGTTAGTGAAGTTGATCCATACCGCGAAAGAACTAGAGAACTTATGGATTCATTAAACGCAGAAGAAAACAAATTTAAAAAGCCCTAAGCTTTCTTTTTCTTCCAGGGGAGCTTCCAGGTTTTCCAAATAACCGCGTTATACATGAAGTAGTTATAAGGTAAAACCATAACAACTACTACAAAGGCCAATACCAAGGCATCATATTTTACTCCCACCAGCTTTACTCCTAAGGGACCTACAATGGATTGAATTACCAGGGCTCCGGCAGAGGTAAGATTAAACTGAAGGAACTTCTTTGTTGTTCTTTTAAGCCCACCAATTTTCTTTTCTTTGAAAGTCCAAATATTATTAAACACATAATTATTAATAATTGCCATTTCAGTGGCAAAAAGCCAAGACAAGGTCTCAATTAATCCCCAGGATCTAAACAATCTAATAAAGAGGAAATTTACCACAAATCCAGTAAAACCAACTACACCAAACTTAATAAGTCTTTGTTTGTCTTTGATTCCCAATATTATGGCTACCTTAAAAGTGGCAATCATTTCTTTTGGATTAAACTTTGATACATCGCCAGCTCTTGTGGCGAACTCAAGTGGGACCTCAACTGTTTTTTCAGCCAATTTGTTACTCTGATACAAAAGATCAACTTTATACGCAAATCGATGGGGTTCCATTAAATTATCAAGGTTAATTTTGTCTAAAACACCTTTTACCTTCATTAGTCTGAAACCAGTTGTAAGGTCGTGTAATTTGGGTTTCATTAAAACTATTCTAATAAACAGGTTTCCAAAAAAGCTCATGAATTTTCGGGAAATACCCCATTCTTCAGGAATAGAACCTCCCTTAATATAACGTGAACCAATAACATATCCGGCACCTTCTAGGTAAGCGTCCACCATTGGTTTCACAAATCTCGTTGGATGTTGCCCATCTGCATCCATTTCCATAACCGCGTCAGCTTTCAGCTCCTTCATTGCATATTTGAATCCTCGAATATAGGCCCAACCAAGACCTTGCTTTTTATCTTCTTGGAGATGAAGTTTGCTGTGTTTCTCCATTTTTTTTCGAACATTGTCACCAGTGCCTTCATCAGAGGAACCATCAAGAGGAAGATCATTCATTACCAACAAATGCATTTCAGCATTTTTTATCTTGGGGAATTCTGTTTCAAAAAGCTCGTCGATCATCCTGCCAATATTGTTACCTTCTTTATAGGCCGGCATCACAATTACAACTTTTTCCATAGCACTCATACTTTACCAAAATAACACATTGAAGTATATTGCCTTTCTGCATGTATAATAATGGTAGGCTTCATTGAAGCTGTTGTGTTTATGGCAAACGATAAAAAAGAATTAAAAGAGGAAAAGAAAGTTAAACCCAAAAAAAGAAAGTGGATAATTATTGGAATCATAATAGTTGTTGTTGTGATTGTTGTTAGGGTCAGATCAAACAAGAATAAAGACATTGAAACCGCAGTCGTCCAAAGAGGCACCATTAAGGAAGAACTTATCTTGTCAGGTGAAATAGTGGCTGATGAGCACGCCCAACTTACTTTCGAAACTTCAGGAAAAATCGAATACGTTGGTGTAAAAGAAGGCGATGTTGTCAAAAAGGGGCAATTACTATCAAAACTTGAGACCACTAATTTAAACTCTGACTATCAGAGAGCCAGAGAAGACCTTCGAGACGCTGAGGCTACTCTTGATCGTGTCTATGACGACTTAAAGGGTAAAGATGATACAGAAAACCTTACAGAACGAGAAACAAGAACTGGTGTTGAAAAGGATAAAAATAAAGCTTGGGAAGCCGTTATTAAAGCTGAAAGAAACCTACGGGGAGCCAGTCTTTTTGCACCATTTACTGGTATTGTCACCTACGTTGCTAATCCTTTCCCCGGCTTAAGCGTTCTCTATACCATCACTCAAGTTGAGCTCCTAAATCCAGAAACCATTTATTTCGACGTATCTGCAGATCAATCAGAAGTAACTAGTTTACATGAGGGGGATAAAGTAACTATTATTCTTGATTCTTTTATAGACTCTGAATTTGGAGGAATTGTTGATGTAATCTCACTTACCCCAGATGCGGGTAAAACCGGCACTGTTTACAAAGTGAGAATTCTCCTTGATGATCCGACTCTTAATGGAGTTGCTTTTCGAATCGGTATGACTGGAGATGCTAAATTTACTCTTTCAGAAGCAAGTGATGTCTTATTGGTCCCTTCGAATTTCGTAAATACTCAAAAGGGAGAGAAATACGTTAATTTGGGACGAAAAAATAATAAGGTTTTTGTTGATATTGGAGTCGAAGGAGAAGATGACACTGAAATTACAGGAGAAGCAGTTGAATCCGAAGAGATAAAAGAGGGTGACACTGTTTATGATTAAGCTTCAAAACGTTTCAAAAAGCTACTTTTTGGGAGATGAAGAGGTAAAAGCGGTTTCTAATGTCTCATTAGAAATTAAACCCAAGGAATACATTAGCATTTTGGGTTCCTCTGGTTCAGGCAAGTCTACACTAATGTATTTGATAGGCCTCTTGGAACACCCCACAAAAGGAAAAATATTATTAAATAACAAAGATGTTTCAAAACTTGAAGATGACGAGTTATCCAAAATTAGAAACAGCCATGTTGGCTTTGTCTTCCAATCTTTTAACTTAATCAATAAGTTTACCGTCTTAGAAAACGTCCTTATCCCCACAAAATACGCAAAAACCAACCTTGACTTTGATCCTCAAAAACGAGCTGAGGAACTTCTAAATAAATTCGGAATATATGAGCGACGAGACTTTTTCCCAAATAAAATCTCGGGCGGTCAGCAACAAAGGGTGGCAATTGTTAGAGCTTTAATGATGAAGCCAAAAATAATACTTGCCGACGAACCAACTGGGAATCTAGATTCAAAAACCGGTGATGAAATCTTGGGTATTTTGGAAAGCTTGAATAAAAGCTTTAACACCACTGTGATATTGGTCACTCATGAAAAAGTAGTAGCTGATCGAACAAAACGAAAAATCTACATTAAAGACGGAACTATTACCAAAAAATATCTATAAAATGGCATCAAAAACAAAAGCACTTTCATCATATCTAAAACCGCAAAATGGAATTAGCCATCTTCTTAAGTCCGCTTTTGTTGATTTTAAAAGAAATAAAGCGAGAACGATTCTTACCTCTCTGGGAATTATGATCGGAGTCTTGTCAGTCGTTCTTTTAATCGCTTTAGGGTTAGGCTTAAAAAACTATCTTCGGGAACAATTTGAAAACTTGGGTGCAAACATGATTATGATAATGCCTGGATCTGCATTTGGTGGAGACGGTGGGGGATTTGGTGGTGGTGCTGGACTTTTTGGTGGAATTGAGTTTGACGAAAAAGATTATTCAAACATAAAAAGAATTTCTGAAGCAGAATATGTGGTTCCAATATTTTATACTTCTTCAATCATTGAACATCGAGGTGATGAGTATTCTGGATCAATAATGGGGGCTAGCGAAGATATTTTTCCACTTCTGAATTATGTTCCAATAGCGGGGGAGGGTTTCTCAAAATCAGATGTGTCTACAAGAAGCAAGAAAGCGTTCCTTGGTTTTAACGTCGCTGATGAATTATTTGATGAACCAGAAGATGCAATTGGAGCAACTGTAAGAATAAAAAATATTAGGTTCAAGGTCATTGGTGTAGGTGACAAAAAAGGAGATCCTGACCAAGATGGTTCAGCAATAATTCCATACAAAACAACTTTTGGAAGTATGAACCCAGACAAAACCTTTTTTGCCATATATTTGGGAGTCGAAAGCGAAGACGATGTGGAGATGGTAAAAGAAGAGACAGAAAGAATTTTATTGAAGAGATATGATGAAGAAGAGTTTTCAGTGGTAGAGCAATCTGAGATTCTCTCTACAGTCGATCAAATATTTGCAGTTGTAAATGGAATACTTATTGCAATAGGATCAATTTCTTTAATAGTAGGTGGAATTGGAATTATGAATATTATGTATGCATCTGTTACTGAAAGAACTAAAGAAGTTGGTATCAGAAGAGCAGTTGGTGCCACCGAACGCGACATTCTGCTGCAATTTTTAACCGAATCAGTTGTCCTTTCTTTGTTGGGTGGAATCCTGGGGTTATTATTCGCCATATTAATTGTCTTGGGAATTCGCTTCTTTTTCCCAGCTGCTATTAACTTGCTTTCGGTAGTTATTACTTTGGCAATCTCCTCAGGTATTGGAATTTTCTTCGGAGTCTTCCCAGCTCGGAGGGCTGCCAAGCTTCCTCCAATTGAGGCAATACGTTATGAATAAATGATAAGATTAATACATGAATCGGGGTGATAAATAATGATTATCGGAATTACACTCTTACTGATTGGCGTCGGCGCTTTACTTCAACAACTGGGATATATTTCTGTTAACACAGATCTTCTCTGGCCAATAATATTTATTGTCCTTGGACTGAAAGTTCTTTTTTTCAAAAAAGGACACGGCTGGCACGGTCACGGCGGAGGTTGGGAAAAGCATAAAAAGAAAAAATAATTCGAATTATTTTCCTGCAAAGAAGCTCTTTATTAGCGGCATGGCTGACGTACCATATACCTTACCTGATCCTAATAAACTGTGTACAGTAAGGCCTTTCAGTCAAGCAACAACAATCTGCCTATCATTTATTTCTATAGTACAATAAACATATGAAAATCGATATTTTAACGCTTTTCCCAGAAATGTTTGGGGGGCCTTTTTCTGAATCCATTGTTAAACGAGCTATAGAAAAAAAATTAGTGGAAATTAATATCCACAACTTGCGTAAATGGGCTATAGATAAACACAATACGACAGACGATAAAGCTTTTGGGGGTAGCCCCGGCATGGTTTTAAAGGTTGAACCAATCTATAACGCCTTGAGCGATCTAAAAACTAAAACTTCAACGACGATCCTTCTATCTCCTCAAGGAAATAAGTATGATCAAAAAAGAGCCAAAGAATTGGCCAAAAACAATCATTTAATCTTGATTGCGGGTCATTATGAAGGATTTGACGAAAGAATCAGAGAACATTTAATCGACGAGGAAATTTCCATTGGCGATTATGTTTTAACAGGTGGGGAAATCCCGGCCATGATATTGACTGACTCTATAGTCAGATTAATCCCAGGGGTATTGGGTGATGAAAAATCACTAGAGGGAGAGACTCACTCAAAACCAGGAACAAAAAAATATCCTGTTTATACCCGCCCTGAAGAATTTAAGGGTTGGAAGGTTCCAGAAGTACTTCTTTCTGGCAACCACAAAAAAATTGAAGATTGGAAAAAATCGAAAAAGTAACATTTTTTTTTGAATTATTATCCTATAATTGATATAATCGTACTTGTAATTACTAATTGTCGATAATTGGAGGTAACAAATGATTGACAAAAAGTATGATTGGCTAATTATTGCAGCAGCTATAATGGCAGCTATTTACTTTATCTTGCAGATCAAGAATCTGTTTAGATGGAAAGAGTTGTCAAAAAGCAAACGAATAGAAATTCTAAGTGCGCCCGTAGGCATATTCATTGCTTTAGTAGAGCTTGCCACCTAATAAAAGCCAATAAAAAAAACAGCCCTGGGGTTTAAAAACCAACTTAAGCCCCAGCCGCTCTATTTTTTACTTCAAGTTTCCAAGTTCTGAAGCAATTTTTTCAACAATTTGTTTCCAAGTGGAAAACTCTATTCCTAATTTTTCTTCAGTTTTCGAAACACTAAGCCCGCCAAACTTAGGGTATCGAATTGGGCTGGCATTGGTAGTTGTTATAAACTCCTCAAGAGTAGTTTTTTTAACAACTCCTCTTTTATCTCTGGCTTTCTCAATTAAGTAAGAAATTATTTCAAAAGGTGTTCCTATATCACTTGATCCTGCATGAAATACACCGGTTTGTTTTTCGTCAATTATATTAACCAGTGCTTTACAAACTTCATCGATAAATGAAATTGAAACTTGCTGGTCCGTAAACACTGGATAAAGCTTTTCTTCATCAAAAAGCTTCAAAGGAAACCTCAGATAATCCAGTTTTTTCTTAAAATGTGCTCTTACTGGATAAATTATTCGCAAGATTGTGGCTTTCTCCCCAAGTTCCTTTGTTATTATTCTTTCTCCCTCTCCTTTAGTGAAGCCATACCAAGTCACTTTGTCTGGATCTTTCTCGGGTCGCCTTTCTTCAGTATATGGTCCTGGATCGTCTTTACTGCCCGAAAAAACCATATCAGTTGAGATTTGAATAAGACGAATATCTGTATCCTTAATCGCTGAGGTCAAGTTAATTGCTCCCTCTACATTAATCTGCCAGCAATCCCCTTTCTTGTCCCCTCTTTGATTTTCAGCTTCCCCAACGTCAGTGAAGGCTGCAAAATTAACAATCGTTTTAATCTCATCTCTATGTTTGCTTAAATAATCAGCCACGCTATCTTTTGAAGTTATATCAAGTTCTTCACTTCTGGGAAGAAAGGGTTGCTTATCCGAAGCTTCCAAATCAACAAATCTAGATCCCACCATCCCATCAGAACCTAATATTAATAACCCCTTCATAAGCTAAATTCTCTCGAAAAAGGGCGTTGAAGTCCAGTAGAAAAGGTTTTACTTAAATATTTCCTTCCAACTCTTGTTTGGAGTGGCTCGTTGCTTAGTGGTCGCTTCAGTTTTTTGCAAGATTTTTAAGGCTCCTTTTTTCTCTAAGTTTTCCTTTAGAGTAATAATAATTTCTTCGAGTCTCTTTTCATAATTTTCAACTTGAATTCCAAGTTTCTTAAGTTTTGAGACATCAAGAATTGTGGCTACTCGTTTAACAGGGGTCATTTCATCAAGCTCTGCGTGAGTAATTTTCTTAAAATTCATATTAGGATTTATATATTTTTTAAGAAGGAGGCCTATCTTATATGGAGTTGTGTAACCGTCATTGGCAACATGTAATACTCCTGTGATTCCTTTTTTCAGCAAGGCCTCTGTTGTTTCCATCATATCCTCAAGAACGGTGCCAGAATTCCATCCACCCTCTTCACCTATAAAGGCTGAGAAGGTCAACATCTTAACAAGCATGTTTTTCTCACTTACTTCAGATGATACTGGTTGCCTAGGCCGGAGTATCAAGTAGTCAAGATTTTTCTTTGACAGGATCAACTCTTCCGCCCAGACCTTTGTTTTTGAATAAAAAGCTCTTGGATTAGGAATATCTTCTTCCTTTTTTGAATCCTCTGGGCTGTCACTTTCAAATATGCATCCACTTGAAAGGTGTAGGAAAAATACACCAAGTTCTTCGCAAGCTTCAGCAATGTTATTTGTTCCAAGGGCGTTTACGTTAAAGCTTTCCAATTTATTGCTGTCTATCCACTCCAAATTAGTTTTTCCAGCTGTATTGATCACAAAATCAGCTTTTGTTCTTTTTATTTGGTTTAAAACTGCACTTTTATCTGTAATATCTGTTCCTGTAAGAATTACCTTATAACCTTTCTTTCCGAAATAGTTTTGATACATCGTCCCAATCTGCCCCTTTCCAAAAATCAAAATGGTTTTGTTTTTATCAAGCTTCATGGCCGAAACTTTTTCAACGCTCTCCTTTTTTGCATAAAACTTTTCTGCTTCACGCTTTTGTTCCTTCCACCACCACGCATTTTGCTTATACCAGTTAACTGTTTCAGCCATTCCTGATTTAAAATCATGAATTGGTTTCCAACCCAATTCTTTCTCTGTTTCTGACCAATCAACAGCATATCTTCGATCATGTCCTGGTCTATCAGTTACTCTTTGAAGCATGGCTTTATCCATTCCAGTGGCAGCAAGAATCGTTTCTGCAACCTTAAGATTATTGACCTCTTTAGTTTTTTGACCTCCAAGTAAATACGTGCTTCCCATTTTCCCGTTATGTAAAATTGCGTCAATAGCTCGGCTATGATCTCGAACATACAGCCAATCACGCACATACTCACCATCTCCATATATTGGTATTTTTTGATTTTCAAGTAAATTAGTAATAGATCGGGGAATAAATTTCTCAGAATGCTGATGCGGTCCGTAATTATTAGAAGAATTACTAATAGTAACTGGTAAACCAAAAGTAGCGAAATAAGAATTTACCAGGTGATCTGCGGCGGCTTTACTGGCTGAATATGGACTTCGAGGATCATAAGGAGTCTTGAGATTAAACTTAGTTTTTGAATTCAAAGGTAACTCGCCATAAATCTCATCTGTGGAAATCTGATGGTATCTTTCAATACTGTTATCTAGTGCAGCCTGCAATAACACTTGAGTTCCCAAAACGTTTGTCTTTATAAATACCTCGGAATTATCAATTGATCGATCTACATGAGTTTCAGCGGCGAAATTTACGATGTGGGTAATTTTATTTCGTTTTATTACTTCATCTACTCGCTTGGCATCACAAATATCTCCCAAAATAAATTTATAATTAGGATCCATCTCGACGTCACGAAGATTATCTAAGTTTCCAGCATAGGTTAACTTATCGTAATTTATTACTTTGTAATTCGGATAGCTTTCAATAATTAAGCGGATAAAGTCTGAGCCCATGAAACCTGCCCCACCTGTTACTAGTATATTCATAATCGTCTTAGAGCAGATTTACACCTTTTTTGATAGCCCAAAAAGCATTAGATTTAAAAAGGGAAGAAGGAGTCCCAGCATCAGTCCAAAAAGCATCAAATTCAATCCAGTTTAACTTTCCTTTATTAAGATAAATGTTATTAACATCGGTAATTTCTAGTTGTCCTCGCTCAGATGGCTTGATTTCATTAATATAATCAAACACTTTGTTATCATAAATATAGAGTCCTGTTACAGCGTAATTTGATTTTGGATTTTTTGGTTTTTCTTCAATTTTTAGAATTTTTTTCTTTGCACCTTTTCTAGGTTTTGAGAAAACGGGTACACCATATCTCTCTGGATCTGGAACTTTTTTAATAAAAACTGTTGCCCCTTCTTTGAATTCTTTTACATGAGGAGTAATATCAGCGTCGGTAGTATTATCACCTAATATAACGGCAATCGGTCCCCCATCAGCAAAATCTTCTGCCAAACTCAAGGCATCACTAATACCACCGTCTGGCTTTTCTTGATAAGTATATTCAAGATGTTTTACACCAAGTTCTTTAGCATTTCTAAGAACACGAATGAAGTCGCCCGCATGAGGACCACCAGTAACAATTAAGATTTCAGTTACTCCTGCTTTAACAAGGGTCTCAATGGGATAAAAAACCATTGGCTTGTCAAAGACTGGTAACAAATGTTTGTTTGTGGCGTGTGTCAGAGGATACAGTCTAGATCCCAATCCACCCGCTAATATTACACCTTTCATTTTTGCTGAGCAGTTCCACGAAGATTACTAAAGAGAACAACAAAATGCAAATTATAAATTATCTATAATATCCTGTAGTTTTATTATTTAAAGCTAGGTGTGCTAAATATGTGTATTATAGTTAGATACTATAATACATATTATTCTATGTTTTATCACTTTTTTTCCAGGAGCACGTTTATAAGGTTGTTAATTAGGTATGTTTATCAGCGACAGATGATGCACCCCAAGACTCTGGTTTTGTTTTCGCTGTGAACCCATTTCCATTTACCATACCAACCACTTCCTTTATCATTTCTCGTGTTGGACCAAGTGAGCCGACATCAATATGAATCTCTAGATCATACTTTGCTGGAGAGACCGCTTTTCTTAAAGAAGGAACCAACTCTTGTGCAATATCAAGAGACATCATCGTTTCATTGTATATTTTATCCCTCAACACAGGAGCCTTGTTTTCTCTTATCTTTTTCCAAAAATACCTGGCTCCATGCCCCTTTCTGTGAACAATTATTGCTGATACGTAATCTATTTCACTACTCCCATTTAATCTTTTTGCTTGAGAATCGGTTCCAATAACTAACCTGTAATAACTACCAGGATCAGAATCCACAAACTCAGCAATCTCTTTTATCATTCTTTTTGGGCTTAATTTACCCAAAGATGGACTAATGAAATGACTATTTTGAGCTTTCGACATGCCGTATTATATCATCTTATGGGGTATATTCCTAAGCTCGGTAAATGAGGGAAAGAATCACTAATAGCCCTAAAGTTGCTATTAATAAATACTCAATAACAACAGATAAATCAAGGTCTCTGTGAAGGATGTGGTGTATTATTCCCCAAACCACATATGAAATAGTAAGGGAAACAACAATAGCAACCTGAAAGGTCCTGTCATACGAAAAGATAATAAAACCAATGACACCAGCCACCATAATCCCGATTAGGGGAACATAGTGAGGTAAATGTTTGGTTATTCTTTTCATTATAATATCTGGCCCACTTTAATAATTATGGCAATGACAATAATCATTCCCAAAAAGGCTAGGTGGGCAAAAGTTCGTCCCCCTATTCTATTAATTTTTTTTCTTGAAATAACTACTCCATCAACCACTAATACCCCCAACAAAACACCAACTGTTGCCACCGAGACAGATTTTGTTGTTTCAAAAGGAGACACTAGTGTTTTTGGTCTAGTCAGCTCTCCCTGAGGCAGCGAGGAGTCTTCAGCCACAAAAACTTGCTCCTCTATTTCTTCTGTCAAAGATTCTACTCTAGGTTGCGGTGAAAGAACAATGTTCCCCTGGTCCTGATTATCTTGGGCTTGAGCTATTGGAACGACTGGACCTGTATCCACATAGTTGGTTCCAAAAAGCTGAATAATAATGGTTGTATCAACACCTGCCAAGTCCCCCTCAACAACAGCCACCCCCGTTTCTTTGTACTTATCAGATAATATATTGTCTTTGTGGGTAGGAGAGGCCATCCAGGCATCTACAGCACTGACTGGATTACTAAAGTCCCGGGCTAGGTTTTCTCCAGCAAATCTATAACTATAATTGGCGTTTGTAAAAAACACCCAAGGCTGAGTTCCATCTGGTGCTACGTGAGCCCAGTAGTCACGATTGATCATATCAGTGCCCTTAGCAAGTGCCGCGGATACTAAAGTCTGATTCATTGATAAAGCAGGTAAACCATTACTCGCTCTTTTCTCATTAACTAATTGAACAACTTCTTCAGGAGAAATATTAGCAGCATACCCCAGGATCTTTAAACCTACATTGGGCAAAAAATTAATGAAAAGCTGAACTGCTAACAAAAATACTGCCAGTGAAGAGAGTCCAGAAAAATGCAATATCTTTGGCTTATGATTGTTTGATTCTCTGGGATAGAAAATATGGGCAATTCTATGGACAAGTTTCATTACACATAAATCTTACTCGAAGCCCAAAGCTTCAGCAAGTCTTATGCCTAACACCTGAGAACTTACTTGTGAAAGCTATAATGAGTTTTTATCTCTCTTTTTGAAGAAGAAATATATCATTCGGAGGAAAAGTAGAGCACCGATTCCTATTAATCCATTTCGAAGAAGATTTGAAGAACCATTTGAGTCGCCAAAAACATTGCCCAGTAAACCGTTTTCTCCGTCATCTTCTACTAAGCTCCCATCTTCACTTGCCTCATCTTCACCTAATACTTGGCCTCCTATTCCACTGCCATAACCTGGCGTCGAAACTCCCAAAACCTGCGTTGTGGCACCAGCGACAGCACCCCCTCCAGACGGCGCCGGAGCACCAGCATAGGTGAGAGTTCTAAAAGAGCGCTGTCCACCTACTGCGGCAGGCGAGCCAGCTGATATTGTTCGATAATAATAAGGAGTTCCATCGCTAAGCCCGGTTATTTCTACTGAATGATTTATAACTTTAGGAGACGTATCAAGCGTACCCGTCGAATATGCATAGCCATAATTTGGATCTAACGAATCCAAAACTGAATGGCCAACTGTATCGTAAACAACCCTGCTTGAAGTTGGTCTGTCGGTAACCCAAGTAATAATCGCCGTCGTTTGTGTTGGAGTAGTTGAATTTTCTTCTGAAACAACCGCCGCCACTCCAACTTGTCGAATAATTTCGATCAAATTACCCGCATTATCTTTTGCACCCGCTCTCAAATTGTAATTATCAAGCCCCAAACCCGTAGTGTCCCAACTGACTTCATAAGGAGGGTTCGTGAGGATAGCTATCTCGTGCCATTCAGCTTCACCATCTCTTTGATAATGATAAGCAACTGACTCAACCCCGGAAAGATTGTCCGTAACAACAGAAAGAATAACTGTCGTACCTGAAATTACTGTATCCTCCACTGGACTTGTCCAAGAAAGGCTTGGTACTGTCGTATCATAGATAACACTATATGCATAAGCTGTTTCCTCTATATTCCCTGCCTTATCAGTCGCTACGGCTTTGAAATCATAAGCTCCATCTTCTTCTGGGATCCACCCCATTTCCCAATTAAATGGCTCATCTTCTAGTGTATTCTCAAATATTTCGAGCAATAACCACTCATCTTCTGATTCTGATTCTCTATAATAAAGTTCTGTATAAGCCACAGTTTCTACGGGCATATCGGTTGAGTGGCCTAGTATAGAGACTGGTTCTTCATTTGGTCCTCCAAAAATCCCCTCATCTAGAGGAAGTGTAAAGAATGAACTTGGAGCAGTAGTATCTACCACTAAGTTTTCAGATTCAGCCTCTCCGCTTTGATTACCAGCCCTATCCTCAGCCTTAACAGATAATTGCCAAGAGCCTTCGCCTAAGTTGGTTGTTGTTCCCAAAACATTACCTAACCAATTCCATATCCCTAAAGAATCTCCGTCAACGTCGTACACTTGACTATAATAGCCCTTAACTCCCGAGCCACCTGCATCAGTGGCCGGTGTCCAATTCCATTCTTGAGAAGTACTGTTTGTAGGGTTTGGAGAAGTTTCTGGAATGCCTGGAAGTGTAGGAGGAATCATAAGTGTAGAGGTTTCTGTTGTTGGGTTAGGATTAAGCAAATTACCCGCTAAATCATGAATATCTTGCACGCCCCACTCCTGTTCCGGAGAAATATACCAGATTGGATTAGTAAACGTAACTGTTGATGTTCTTGTAAGAGAATCGTAAGTGATTAACGCATCACCAACCAAATCTCCTGATCCACCAACACCTGGCCAATTATTCAAGAAGTAATTCGACGGATTTTCAGCATCTCCCGTTGCCACGTCTTCACTGAACTCTACTTGAAAATTCGTAGAAAAAGGTCCTGGAATTGGAAAAACTATATCTGCTGTTGGACGGGTATTATCAACAGTAACCTTTACATCAGGAGTTCGTGCCCAATTTCCCGCCAAATCCTTCCCTGCCGCGTACAAATAATACACACCGTCTGACATCGGGTAAGTTGTATTGTCCCACTTTTCAGCACTTAAAGTGTCCAGGCCCCATTCAAACTCCGTCCCATCATCATAAACATAGTGGTATCTTTTTGAATCAGCACGATATTCTTCACCCTCCGCCCTCCACCAGAAATTTATGTAATCACAGTCCTCGTTACAAACTGCTCTTAGGTTAATTGTTCCACCAAGTATTGAGTCATTGACTGGTGCATCCAAAGTTATAACAGGCTTTGTGGTATCGATAGTAACTTCACCAAATTCACTCCAATCACCCATATTCCCTACGTTATCTTTAGCTCTAACTTGCCAGAAGTATGTCCCAGGACTTGTTGGCCCTGCCTGAAGTTCTGAAGACAAAATCAAACTAGAATGTTCATAAGGACCACCGCATGAACCTGGTATGTCCAATACATTACTGCAGTTGTAATAAACCCTGTAATTGTAACCTGCTATTCCATCATCATCCGTTGAATCCTCCCACTGCATAAGTGGAGTGTTGTCGTTAATGTGTATTCCTCCAATGGGCCAAGTTAAAAGAGGTAAGCTTGGTGGTTCATTTAGAACTAACTTTGTTTCGTCCGCTATCACATGGTCCGTTCCTGAGGTGTTTTCGATGCTGGTCAGAACTACACTTGAGTTCTCGTCTAGATTGTAATATCCAACTTCGTACCAACCAGACCATTCTCCGCTTCCTCCGAGAGTTGCCTGATCGGCGAGTAATTCCTGATTAATTTCAAAATCAAATTCACCGTCCACATGATTCAAGGTATAGGGCGCCAACGTAGTCCTATTTGAGTGAGTGGACCAACTGATGTAAACCCTATAGAAACCAGATGTTATAGAAGAAAAGTCCCATGTTGCAGTTTGTCCTGAATCAGCAACTGTGGGGTAATGAACTCCAGTATCCAAATATCCCTGTGTCGGATAATCTGTCCACGTGCCTAAATATATCGCATCATCATCTGTTATTATTGTATCTGCAGCCAAAACCTCTTGAGGATATAAAAAAACTCCCGCAAAGGAGTTTAAAAGCAATAGGACAGAGACTATAACAGACAGTATTTTGTGATAAATTTTGCCAGTCATTTTACTGGGAGACTTCTCTCTATATACACCCATTATATTGCATTGTCAACATTTTTAAAACTTAATAGCTTCAAAATAATCTTTGTCATTTTTTATCCTTTAACAATTCTTACCAAGCGCTTCCTGCTCATACTTAATATCAACGATTTCCCCCTTACTCAAGTCCTTCCCATTAACAGGAATTCCCAAAGACCAACCAATAGCGGTAGCCACTGTTACCCCAACACGAAGTCCAGTAAATGATCCCGGCCCAGTGTTTACTTTTATTTCCTTTACGTCTTTTAGTTCTTTTTTATTCTTCTTTAGAACTTCAATAATAAAGGGGAGAAGTTTTTGTGAAGCTTTTCGACGGGCTTTTGTTTTATATTTTTTTTTACCCACACCGACAACGATTTCCTCTGAGTCTGATGTGTCAATTGAAAGTTTCATTTTTTATATCCGTCTGGATTATTTTTGTGCCACTCAAATGCTGACTCAATTATTTCTTTTAAGCCATACTTTGGCTTCCAACCAAGTTCGGCTTTTATTTTCTTATTTGCTGATACCAGCTCATTCGCATCTCCTGGGCGGCGTGGGCCTATTTTCCATTTGAAATCTCCAACCACTTTTTCCACCTCTTCCACAATTTCTTTATTTGAATATCCCTTCCCTACTCCAGCGTTGTAGTAATTAGTTTCAGCACCCTCAAATAAAGCATTAAGAGCTTGGGTATGAGACTTAGCCAAATCTAAAACATGAACATAATCTCTGACACAAGTTCCATCAGGAGTTTCATAATCGTCACCGTTAAGGGTAAATTCTCTGCCCTTAAGAGCCGCTTTCATAATTAAAGGAATAATGTGGGTCTCATTTGGATGATCTTCACCAATTGAGCCATCCAAAGCTCCTCCGGCGGCATTAAAGTAGCGAATACTGATTGATTTAATCCCATATGCTTGATCATACCAATGAAGCATTCGTTCAATCATTAATTTTGTCTCACCGTATGGATTCTCAGGATTCTTTGGATCATCTTCTTTAATGGGTAAAGTTTCTGGAGTGCCATAAACACCAGCAGATGAGGAGAAAACAAAATATTTCATTCCCACTTCTTTCATTGATTCCAGAAGATTAAGGGCCCCTACAAGATTATTTTGAAAATATTTACCAGGATATTCAAAAGACTCACCCATTTGGATAAAACTAGCCATATGAATAACCCCCTCAAACTTCTGACTCACAAGAAACTTTAGAAGTTTATGTCTTTCTGTAACTAAATCAATTTTTTCTAACTGAAATCCTTTAATAGATTCTTCATGACCCTCTGATAAGTTATCAACAACTACTGGCTCAAAACCATCACTTTCAAGTTGTCTGACAATGAAACTGCCTATATAACCTGCTCCACCTGTGACTAATACTTTTTTCATTTAATAGTTATTTTTCTTTTTCCCTCCCCCATATTATCAAAGTTTATCCACTTAGTTGCTTTAGGAAAACTTGTTCTCGCTTTTTCTGCCCATTCAACTACAACAATGCTGTCCGATTTCTCCCAAACATCAGTTAATCCTAAATTAACGATTTCTTTTCCCACATTCTCTTCTAACCGATATAAATCTACATGGTAAAAGTCTTTATCTGAGGCATCATACTTTCTCATTAATATGAAGGTTGGAGAAATTACTCGTCCCTTAATTCCAAGCCCTTCGGCTAGGCCTTGAACAAAAGTGGTTTTACCGGCTCCCAACTCACCCACCAAGGCAAGTATTTCGCCACCTTTTAAATCAGCTGCAATTTTTTTGCCCAAGTCTTTAGTCTCTTGGGGGCCTTTGGTAATAATTTCCATATTATATAAATGGCCAGAACAGCTCCAATTGTATCAAAAATTACATCTCTACCCCTTGGTTCCCTACCAGGAATAAATGATTGATGGAATTCATCAGTAGCACCATATAGTGAAGAAAGTATAGCCGACAACCAATACTGCCTTTGCAATCCCTCCACGCTCACTCTAAAGGCTCTATATAATAGTGTTGCCAAAACACCATATTCGATCACATGGGCTGTTTTTTTAATGGCAAACTCTGTCCAATAATCACCGGTTACCGAACTTGGGGGCAAACTAGACAAATAGAAAATAAGACCAGCCCAAAAAACTACTGGTCCCCAATATTTAAAAATCTTTATGCTTCCATTTCTCATATTTTTTTATTAACTTTAATATTACTGGTTTGTCCTTAATAAAAGGATAACTAGCTAAACCAACAAATCCAATACCTAATACTATTAATAATATTGAAACAAAAGAAAATTTACCCTTTCCACTCTCCCCTGATTCTGGAGAAGCTGAAGGTTCTAAAGACTCTCTAATCCCCAACACCTCTTCTTCAAAAGAGTTATCTTGATTATTATTTGGTCTAGAAGTTCTAGTTGGCCTTTTTGTCGGCTTCACAGTTTTTTTTGGAGTGAGAGTGGGAGTTAGTGTTGAAACTGGAGTAGGTGCCGCAGTTGGTGCTTGAGTAGGCTCTGGAGTGGAAGTTGGCACAAGCGTTGGTTCTGGAGTTGGAATTAAGCTTTCGCATGCAACTAATGATTGGGTAGCAGAGCTAATCACCCAAGCCCCTATACCCTCAGGATTTCTCGAAGCTGTTTCACCACCAATCGGCGCAACAACATCTGCACTTACACTACAAAAAAACCCGTTTCCAGTTCCATAAGAGACACAATCTTCCTGAGAACCACCTTTTAAAAGCTGGACCATGTCCCCACTATTATTAAGTCTTTTTGCGACTCCTTGAACACAATATCCATTAGCTGGGAGTTTCTGGTTTGAAAATTCGTAAACACTTGAAGTAGCCGTATCTTTGACAATCCACCCAGTCATATCTACTTCATTCACGGAAGTATTATAAAACTCAATCCAGTCTGAAGAATCCGAAGAACTAAACTCATTAATCACCACCTGAGCAGATATATTAACCGGGAATGAAAAAAACAAAACAGCAATCAAAAAAAATAACAAAGGCAGTTTTTGCATTTAGTAATTTATGTGCAAGTAATATGTATCGAGATTAGAACCATCGTGGTCTACACGTACGTAACGCAACCGACACCCCCCACTCCCACCATAACTTCCGCGATAAAGAATACCTGACTGAACAGCCTTAACCTCAGAACTGTCACTATCAACATCAATCCCATTATGAAAGTTATATATTTTCCCAACCCAAGTATTTTGTACTGCCCAAGTTGGACCATAACCTTGGTTAAATCTAATAGTAGGGTTAATTGGCCAATCCCAACCTCCAGAAGGGTTGAACGGATCAGCTGCTGAGCATTCTCCTGGTCCAGAACAATTAATATGACCAACAGATTTAAGATAACTAAAAGGATTGTGGGTAGATCCGTTATCACTAACTATAAAATGCAAATGAGATCCACTCGAGTTACATGAAGATCCTCTAATAATTGATGCTATTCTTTCTCCTCCACCGACATTGCCCACCTTCTCCTCAACACCTTTTCCCGCAGTAATAGCCTGAATAGCTTCATACTCCGCTCTAGCCTGTGCAAGTAATTGTTGATATTTCTTTTCATCATTTTTTGTAACAGTCAATAAATCTGCCTTGGCTTCTTTTTGAACCCCCAACACCTGTTTTTGACCTTCTAATTCTGTTTGCAACTCCTCTTGATCAGTTTTTTCATTACTGTAATTAATTTGGGCATCTTGCAATCTAACTAACAAACCCCTATCTGCCTCTTGAATCCTTTGTAAATAATGAAATCGAGACACAACCCCATTCAAGTCTGGTGCCATTAAAAGCATGATAAAGGGATCACCCAACCTCGTCATTTTGTAAGTTTCAGCCGCTCGTGAAGAGAAGGCATCACTCAACGATTGAAGCGAGTTTTCCAACAAACCAATCCTTCCCCCTAAAAGCGTAATTTTTTCTTCTGTCTCCTCAATTTTTAGGGTGGTTAATTTTATTTGATAATTAAACTGGGAAATTTGTTTTGAAAGAGTATTTTTTTGTTCAGATAAATTGCCCAGTTTTTGTTTAAGCTCCTCAATTTCTTTCCGAATCTCTTCAGGCGACCTTTCCTGAGCAAAACTTGAGTATTGAAACGAAAACAAAAAAAGCAATATTACTGCTCCAGCAGTAGTGAGAAGCTTTAATTTATCTTTCATTTTTTCTTTTTGGCTCTGGATATTGCTAGGCCACTACCAAAAAGAGCAAGGAATAGTCCAAGGATTAATTCGCCAAGCAATATCAGCCCCATAAGGCCCAAAAGTTGAGGAGTACTTTTTGGCAACACCGGAATCTGCCCAAAATATGAGATCAAAGATGGGGTGGTATATAAAACTAATATGATTGAAAGAGACCAGCCAATCAATACACCAAGAAACACATAAATAATTGCCTCAGTAATAATTGGGCTTCGAATAAACTTGGGTGTTGCTCCAATGAGATCTAAGATTTCGATTTCGCTCTTTCTAGTAGAGACTCTCATGCTGATAATTACCACAAGAACCAGTAGTGATGTCGCAGCCAGTAACCCGGCAAAAACACCTCCACCAATACGAACATATCTGGTCACTGTTCTTAACTTCTGAACAACATCTTCCAGTGTGTCCTCACCACCCAAGCTAGCGGTAAAACCAACTTGATCAACAATCGTTTCCTGACCAATCTCATCAATCACGATTTGGGCGAACTCCAGGTCAGATAAAGAAAATTCCAAACTGGCAGGGAAAATCGAGGGACTAACAAGCTCTGATAGCAGTGGGTTATCCGAAGTAGCTGTTTTATATATTTCCAAGGCCTGCTCTTTGGAAACATATTTCACATCTTCAACTCTTGTGTCTCCAGTAAGCCGGTTTTGCAAATCAGATATTTCTTCTGAGGTTGTTTCATCCACTAAAAAGGCAATTACTTGGGGTCTGGTCTCAAAATAAGTTAATGCTTTGCCCGAGGAATAAATGAGGATTGTGAATAAGGTGGCTACAAAAAAAGTAACTGACAAGACAACTGTTGCCGCTAGTGCTTGAAATGGTGAGCGTCGAATATGATCAAGGGCTGTTTTTGTGTGAATGCTCATTTATTTATTTTACCTCTTTTGTTTCAGTCTTTGCTTTAATCTTTGCTTTTTTGGTTTTTACTTTTTTCTTGCCCGCATCAACCATTCTGCCTTTATCTATTTTTACAACTCTCTTTTTATGACCTTTAACAAGACCCTGATGGTGTGTGGCCACAAGAATGGTTTTACCTTCTTTGTTTATTTTTTCAAAAAGATCAATTATTTGTTCTGCAATTTCCCAATCAAGATTTCCAGTTGGCTCATCAGCAATGAGTATTTTAGGATTGATGACTAAAGCGCGTGCCATCGCGACTCTTTGAAGTTCTCCTCCTGACAACTGGGCTGGGAAAAAACGCTGTTTACCGTCCAACCCAACGAGCTTCATCACCTGACGCACCCTTTTTTTCCATTCCCCTGGAGGCACTCCAGACACAGCCAAGGCTACTGAAACATTCTCACTAATTGTCCTGTCTGGAATTAATTTAAAATCTTGAAACACTACCCCAATATTTTGTCTGAGTATTGGGATTTGTGAATCGGGTAATTCAATAATACTTTTTCCATCTAGTAATATATCTCCCTCATCCGGCAAATAATCCCTAAGAATTAATTTTATTAAAGTAGTTTTTCCAGCCCCTGAAGGTCCAGTCAAATAAACAAACTCTCCTTTTCCAATTTCGAAACTGACATCTTCTATGGCTCGAAGGTCACCAAATGTTTTTGATATCCGCTTTACTTTAATCATTTCACTAATACAAGGTTATCAAATCATGAACCTCAGAACAAATGAAGATCCATTGTGGATTATTTAATTACTTTTATCTTGCCAACGTCCATTAGCCAACCAGCTTTTTGGGCTGAAATAGTCTCACCCCAAATCTTAACATTTTTCCCAACGAACCCTTGAAGATCAATCACTGTTGAGGTTAAGTAAACATACTTAATAGCTCCTAGCCCTCGGTCAAGATGATGGGTGCCTTCACCTTCAATACCACCCTCCTTAAGCTCCCCTTCGGCCTCATCTCTAAAAGTCGATTCATCAGCAAGCCCTGCTTCGGTTACTTCTTCCCCTTCCTTTTTTACTGTTCCAGAAGTACTCGAATCACCCGTTCCACTCGGCCTTCCAGCCAGTAACCAACCAGTACCAACCCCTAACAAAGCAACCACAAGTCCTATACCAAGAAAGGCTGCTGGAAACTTGCCCTTTTTGGGTATACCTTTAACTGCTTCTGCTACTTTTTGAACAGGAGCAGGAATTGTACTTGGGTTTTGTTCTTGAACGGCTGCCATACCAACAATATATCACCATAAAAACTAATAACGCAAATCTAAAAGCTGACGTTACTTAACAATCTTAGTCAACTTAAGTTCCGCCTCAATAAATTTATCAAGGTCACCGTCTAGAACTTTTTGGGGATCATTTACTTCAACGTTTGTTCGAAGATCTTTAACCATCTTGTAGGGATGAAGAACATATGACCTGATCTGAGTCCCCCAAGAAGCCGGCCGGTATTCTCCTTTAAGTGCTTTTCTTTCTCCTTGAGCTTTTGCTTTTTCCAATAGCCATAATTTTGCCCGGAGAAGATTTAAAGCACTTTCTCTATTTTGTGTCTGACTGCGTTGTGTTTGAGCTGTTACTACAATCCCAGTTGGCTTATGAATCAAACGAACCGCTGTTGACACTTTGTTGACGTTTTGGCCTCCTTTTCCTGAAGAGCGAAAAAACTGCCAGTCAAGATCATCATCGGCAAGGCTGATATCTGGTAAGTCAACTTTTTCGAACTCTGGCATAACTTCAACCAAAGCAAAAGAGGTTTGTCTTAATTTGTCGGCATTAAAAGGAGATTGCCTGACCAGGCGATGTGTCCCCGCCTCACCCTTTAGATAACCATAAGCAAAATTACCACTTACTTGAAAGATAACGCTTTTAATACCAGCTTCTTCACCTGAAGTAATATCAATCGTTTCAGTTTTCCACTTTCTTTTTTCAGCGAACTTCAAGTACATTCGATAAAGCATGCTGGTCCAATCCATCGCTTCTGTTCCTCCTTGACCAGCGTGAATTGAAACAATTGTGTTTTTTTTGTCATGCTTACCTGATAAAAAGGTATCCAATTTCAATTTATTGAGTTCCTTTTCGAGCCTGACAACATCTTTTGTTTTGAGTGTCTCACCCGTATCAGACAGTTCCTTAAGTAAATCTATTTCACCCTGCACTCGAACAGCCTCCTCTACTTCCTTTTTTAGGTCTCCTATTTTCTGCATCACTGCTCTGGCTTTTTGTTGATCCTTATCCCAAAAACCTGACTCAGCAGCTTCACCTTCTAACTCCGCAATTCTAATCCTTTTTTTGTCCACCTTGAGGGATTCAATTATTTTTGAACAGTTACTTTGAAGCATGTTTACACGCGCTTTTAGATCGCTCATTCTTTAAAGTATACAAGAAGAACTAAATCACGGGGTACAAATGAGTCTTTTTGCCTCCTGAGCTTCATCAGGTTCAAGTCCCTGGTAAAGAAAGACAAACTCATCAGCATCTATTTGTTTCTGAGCTGAAGACATTGGTACTTCCTCAGTCACTCCTAAAACATCAACTAATTTCTCACGCCCTGTATCAAGAGCAGTGCCAATGGGTTTTGGGGCATTCTTCCAACCCAGGAGTTCTGTAAATAATGTTCTTCCTCCAATTATTAAAAATCCCTCTAGAATTAAAGCCAAAAAGAAACCTATAAAAATCATTGACCAAGAACCCTTGAGAGACCAGCCCACATAAAGCCTTCTGACTCTGGCCAAGGTTAAAACTAGAAGAAATAATAAAAAGACAATTAAAAAAGCTTGAATATAATTAGGTTCAAAATATAAGTCACCTATCTCAAAACTGAAGGTGCCAATATTTGAATTTTGAAACAAATTCCGAATAACTTCCATTAACCCTTATTATATTACATCGCCTACAAAGAAGAAGCAGAAGTGTCCAATTGCTGCAAATCTAAATCAGGGGAGCCAACGATCGTTTTTTCAAGATCTTTTTCAATGTCTTCCAGCCCATCTGAAGCTGTTAATTCTTCCTCAGCCAACTCAAATTCATCTTTGCCGATATTAAATACTTTTGTAATTACCGAAAGTAACTTTATTTTACTCTCCTCTTTATTAATTACGGTATATGAAACATAACCAGCAACAGCAATCAGTAAGATTACTATTAACAAAGCCCCCATCTGAACAATGCCTTTATTGCTATTCTTCATTTTGATCGTCTACATCAGCTGTACCTACCACCGTTTGGTGGGCTTCTCGCAAAGCCTGGAAAGCAGCGTGAACCGCGTCCCTTGCTTCCTTAACACTTTCTCTAACAGACGAAAGGTCTTCCTTAAATCCTGACAGAATCCCCTTTACCTGCCCTCCTAATTTATCTTCATCGGTAAACTCAAAAACATAGGTTTCATCAACAAAGCCCCCCAAAGCTGCTTTTGCACCAGTGATCGCTGCCTCCGCAGCGGCTACCGCCTCTTCCACCCCACTCACATCAGCACCCCTCTCTTCAAGCTTCGCCATCTGAGATTCAACTTTTCCTAATATGCTCAGTAGGCGATCAAGTATCCTACCCCAATGCTCAACCCATTTTTGAAGAACTCTATCTTTTCTATCAGCTACATTCTGAAGAGTTTGTTGTCTCTTTTCATTTTGCATCTCTTGAATTCTCTCTCTATTTTCCGCCCGCATCTCTTCAGTCTTTTTTAATGCCGCTTCCCTTCTTTCCCTAATTTGATTTAGGATTTCACCATTAGGACCATCCTCATCTTCACCTTCATCTCCATCATCAACTTCAGAAGCTGAAATATTCCCAACGGAATTACCCCTTGCACCCTGAGCCGTAGTTATGCCGATAGAAGCGACAAAAAGAAGGATGGAAACAATAATAATATATTTTAGTTTCATTGGCCTTAAGTCTAGTAAAGAATTATGAGGCCTGTCAAGTTAATCAGGAGTTGCTGGAGATGGACTTGGTGATCCAGTTTCAGTAGGCTCTGGAGTCTCTGTTTCATCTGGAGCTGGAGTCTGCCCTTTTCTCAAACCAGTTGTGATTGTTATGTCGGATCCAGAAGCCTTAGCCGTATCAATTTCCACATCTTCATAAACTTCTTCCAATAATTCAACTATTTCGTCAACAATTGCTTCTGATAAATCATCTGCGAAAGTAACTTCGGTTGTTTCATGATCAGTGTTTGAAGCGTTATCAACTTCTACTTCTTCATAATCAAGACCTGCTAGCTTTCCTTGTAAAAAACCTGCTTCACCAGCAATACCGGTTCCATTGAGTATCAAAATCTCAATTTCACTTCTTTCAACCGGCTCAGGAGTACTACCCAAAACCGGCTCAGGAGAAGAAGTATAGCTGTTTACAAAAGGAGAAGGAGTGGCCAATTCATCATTGTCATTAGGGCTACTCAATAGATATAGAGCTACAGCGACGACAACAAAAATAATGAAAATAATTATGATTGAAGGCCATTTTGATTTCTTCTTTTTGCTAGGATCAACAACCCTTGGACCCTGGGGTTTTGCAAAAGAATCAGTTGTAGCTGAGGGAGTATTAACCACAGTTTGGGGCATTTGTGTCTTATTTTGATCCTCATTCATTTACGGCCGAAAGTATAGACATATCCACAATTCTTGTCAACTTCTCTTTCATTCTATGTTTGTCCACAATATTACAGGTTCCCAAATTTAAACCTCATTTTCTTTGAAAAATACCTATTGTTTGTTATTATCGAGTTGTTGCACGTTGACATACAAGAGCTTCAAACAAACGTGTGACGGAAAAATTTACTCAACTCAGGTAATAAATATGGAATCATTGCCGGTTTTTTTAGGTATGCAACATTCATATTAAGAAAGGAGGTATGTCGACCACATATAAAACTTTTTTTAGACAGGTGACAACTGACCTATCCTCTTTTCTCATGTTGAGAAAATGAAAAAGTTGTTGGATTCTCGCACAGCGCTGTGAGAAAGCCACTCCAGAAGAGATGATCGGAGAAAAACCTTATTAGGATTCTTGTCAAAAGAGGAAGATATGAACAGGAACATTTTATTCTGCGGTGATGGTCATTTCGACCCTCATCGCCCGGGATTAAACGGCACCTACTGATCCCCTGGCGATGATATTCATAACGGGAGACTGTAGTAATTTTGTCTCTCTATGCATTACTCATGCGTAAATTGATGAAAGGATTAGGTCCTCATGAAAATGCCGATGAAGTATCCAATATAAGCTTGGTTCCCTCAATAACATCAGAGGAGAACCTCTAGGGTATTTAATAATTTTTCAGACAGGCACCCCCGATTAAAAGAGAGCCTGGCGCTCGATGGTCAGGCTCTCTGACTCAACTATGTTTGATTTGGTCGGAGTGTTACAAAACGTAACTCACAATTTAGCTCTTGTGACTACGCCTCCAACCAGTTTGGGAAGAAATAATTCTTTTCAAGCTGGTTAGGCGTAGTTTATTGTTAACTGCAGCACTAATCCGCTTAACTGGTTTAATCGCAAACCAAGCAAGCGGATTTTTTATTTGTTGTGTTATAGTTTCTAGTTAATGTTTGAAAAATGGTTAATATTTGTTCTTCTTGGAGGATTTGCCAATATTGGCTACTCTTTTATCAGTCGAAAGTCTCTCAAAGATAGTGACGACGCTCTTTTATATTCTTGTTGGTTTTCAATCCTTCGGACAATTCCCCTTATTCCCATTCTTTTTATTGATTATCAATTTCTTCCTTCTTTCAAAAACATATTTTTTCTAATTCTTTTGGGACTTATAAACACCGTAAACATTTTCCTTTTTATGAGGATGCACTCAAGAACTGAGCTTTCAATTTCAACGATTGTTCTTCGTTTGCGTACAATCTGGGTACCCCTTCTCGCTTTTGTCTTTTTGGGTGAAAGGCTTATTGCAAACGAATATCTGGGAATTGTGTTCCTCTTCATGGCAGCTATCTTGATCGCTTCACCAAAAAGATTAATATTTGATAAGAGCGTTAACACAGTATTTATTTTCTCGATAAATACGTCCATCGTCACGATTATCTTGAAGCAATTAGCTCCCAACAACTCCCCAACCGTGACAGCACTTGCCATGTCACTTATTCCAGCACTAATTCTTCCATTTGTAGTCAACGGTAACGGAAAAAATATTTTTCATAACTGGCGATCAAAATTACGAAGTAGACTTGGCATTGCACTTTTCAGCTTAATTTCTCTTTATTCCTTTATCTTTGCTCTAAAGTTTGGAGAAGTAAGTAAAGTCAATGCATTATTCCAAAGTATGTCAATGCTAACGGTAATCATAGGAATTGTAGTTCTTAAAGAAAGAAAACTATTGGCAAAGAAATTAATTGGCACAGCTTTGGCTGTTATTGGAGTACTTCTTCTTACTTAATCTCTACAAGTTCGATTTCAAAAACTAAGGTTGCATTAGGACCAATTGTTGGTGGCGCTCCTCGCTCACCGTATGCCATGTCAGAAGGAATGGTTAGTTTTCGCTCTCCCCCAACTTTCATCCCCTTTAGTCCGTCATCCCAGCCTTTGATCACTTGCCCAATACCAACCGTAAAAGTGAATGGTGTTCCCCTGTCTTTTGAACTATCAAATTTGGTGCCATCAGTTAGAGTACCTGTGTAGTGCACACTAACCATGTCACCACCTCTAACCGGTTCGCCTTTTCCTATTTTAATATCTTCGATTATTAATTCTTTAACTTCTTCCATATTATCGTCAGTTGTTGGAGAAGCAGACGGTGTTGCTTCCTCCTCTTCATAGAGTGACATACTTTCTTGATTATTTAAAGTATCTTCTTGTTTATCAGGTAGTAGTATTGCAATTCCAATCAGAAGGGCAATGGCAATAAGGCCAATTACGGTCGCTTTAACGGGATTGCTTGTCTCTGTTTCTTGATTATTTGTTTCTATTTCTTCCATGAACAAAAAATATCATACCACATAATTGAGCATAATTGACAAATGTTTGCGTTGTGTTAAAATAAGTTATACTTAGTTAAACTATGTCAAGAACAACTAAAGTGGTTGGTTTTTCCCTTCCACCCGAAACATACAAAAAAGTTGAAAAACTTATAAAAAGTGAGAGTAAAACTCGAAGCGAATTCTTTCGTGGACTCATCAGTTCTTATGTGGACTCAAAAGAAAAAACTAATAATGGAATAGTTGCCCCAGACAGTTCTTCAACGGAGAGCGATTTAGCTACAATCCTCAAATCATACTGGAACCTTAGGTCACAAACTGAATTGAGAGTAATTCCTATTGGTTTAGCAATTATCGTTAATGAAAAAGGTGAAGTCCTCATTGGTGCTAGAAAATCAAAAGATAAATGGGTCGAAAATCTAACCTGGGTATTCCCAGGAGGAGCCATGAAATCGCTTGATTTTGAAAAAACTCTTAAAGAACAAGTTAAAAAAGAAGCCGGACTAGACGTAAAAGTAAATACCTTGGTAACAGCTAGGGTGCATCCTGATTCCGGCTTTAAACAAGCTCAAATAGTAGCTCTCTATTTCTACTGTCAGGTAAATTCTAAGAAAAAAGTTAATCCTGGTGGAGATCTGATCAAATTGAAATGGGTAAAACCCACCCATGTCTTCAAGTATTTCACCACATCAACCAGCGATGAGGTCACCCGATTTTTGACATCGATTGAAAAGGGGAATTAATACTCTGGTTCATTGCCTGACTTCCATTTTATATTACATCCTGAACTTGGCTTTTGGTCTTTATCCACTTCTTTACCTTCTAACACTACATCAATCGCTGCTCGCAAATCAGCTCCATTCGCTTCTCCCATTCTAGGCCTACTATCATCTAATTGCCCGCGATAAACCAATTTTTGGTCTTTATCAAATAAAAAGAAATCGGGAGTACACGCTGCCGTAAACTTTTTAGCAACTTCTTGGGTTTCATCAAAAAGATAGGGAAAAGAAAATCCCAATTCTTCAGCCTGCTCTTTCAGTCTTCCAGAGCTGTCATCTGAATCATAACCCGGATCATTTGAAGAAATAGCCACAATCCCTAAATTCGAATCTCGATAGTCTTTACCAATTCTCGCCAATTCATCCTGAACATGAACAACGTATGGACAATGCCGGCAAATAAACATCACAAGCAATGCCTTTTTGTCAGAAAAGTCTTTTCCTGAAATGATATTTCCCGCGACTACATCTGGCAAAGAAAAGGAAGGGGCTTTAGTCCCCAACTTGAGCATTGTTGAATTAGTTAACGACATGTTTAAGTTAAGACAGTATCAAGTTCTTTAATTATATCTTCAGCACTTTCATACTCAATCAATAAATCTGATATTCCAGAAATAGTTTGCTGTTTCTCCGTACCTTTTTTGTAAAGATAGACAATCTTTTTCCCTTTCGCTTTTGCATACCCCGCTTCCAGCCCCACACCAACTGATTTATCGCTTGCCTCGGCCAATAGCATATCTGATTTGTCAATTTCCGCTAAGGCCTCTTCCATTAATTTTTTATCGTCAACTTTCTCAGTAAAATCAAAAACAAAAGAATAAGTTTCTATAGAATATTTATCTGCTAAATACATCTTCAACTTCTCGTGGAGAGTTTTGTGATCATTTCTGTTCGAAAAGCTGCAGGCTATGAATATTCTTTTAACCATGTTTAGGGTAATGACACTTCTTCCACTTCTTACCTGATCCACACCAACAAGGATCATTTCTTCCTATTTTCTTTTTGTCCTTAACTTGTTCATGTGTATGTCTGTGGACAGGCTTTGATTGCCCTGAACCAGCCGCTAAACCAATTGCATCAGTTTTATCAATGTTGGTTTCAATATTATCAAGTGGAATCTCAGGACGTGGTTGAGCCACTCCGATTCTAAATATTCTATGTGATAATTCTTCATCCACGCGATCAATCAATGTTTCAAAAAGATCAAAGGCTTCGTTTTTGAACTCAGCCACTGGATCCCTTTGAGCATATCCCCTGAGCCTCACTCCTTGCTTCAAGCCTTCAATATGGTCTATGTGGTCAACCCAAAGATGATCAATGGAACCAAGATATGCAAATTTTTCAATTTGACGCATTGATTGTTCCCCCATTTGTTTCTCCCTGGCTTTGTGAACATCTTCTACAACTTTGTACAAAAACTTCTCTATTTTTTCTTTACTTTTAAGTTTCTTAAGCTGGCCTTTAACTCTTTGTTTTGAAGCATCATCAAATGGAATAATGTCGAGCATTCCAACCACCATTTTTTCTCGGTCAATTTTATCGCTATCAGCAGCAGTCGAAAAAAGAAGAGTTCTTTCCACTTGGTGTTTAAGTTTATCTAGTACTTCCTTTTTGAGGTTATCCGACTTTAATATTCTTTGTCTTAGTTTATAAACAATGTCTCGTTGTTGGTTGGAAACGTCATCGTATTCAACCACATTCTTTCTGGCATCAAAGTTAAAACCTTCTACTTTTACTTGAGCTTGTTCAATGGCTCGACTGATAAGCTTGTTTTCGATTGGTTGATCTTCAGGTAAGTTAAGCCGATCCATGAGTCCACCTATTTGTTCCCCTCCAAAAATTCTCATCAAGTCATCCTCTAAGGACAAATAAAATCTAGTTGAACCGGGATCCCCCTGTCTTCCGGATCGACCTCGAAGCTGATTATCTATTCTTCGAGATTCATGTCTTTCAGTGCCAACAACATGAAGTCCTCCGGCCTTGATCACTTTGTTGTGCTCCTCTTCCCATTTCTTGAAAGCCTTTGATGTCTTGTACTCATCAATTTCCACTCCAGGAGGAGTGTCTGGCTGTGAACCACCCAAAACAATATCGACTCCTCGACCAGCCATGTTGGTCGCCACCGTCACGGATCCAGGCTTCCCTGCATCAGCAATGAACATTGCCTCTTTCTCATGATTTTTAGCATTTAGTACGTTGTGGGGTATCTTCTTTTTCTTAAGTAGGCTATGGATTACCTCATTCTTTTCAATCGAGGTGGTGCCTACTAATATTGGTTGTCCTTTTTTTCTTCTGTCATTAATCTCATCAACAATGGCATTGTATTTTGCTCGCAAAGTCTTATAGACAACATCTTGATGGTCGCGCCTTACAAGGGGTTCATTTGTTGGAACAACTACTGTTTCTAGATCATAGATTTTTTTAAATTCTTCCGCCTCAGTAGCTGCCGTTCCTGTCATACCAGCCAGGTGCTCGTACATTCTGAAATAATTTTGAAAGGAAATGGTGGCCATCGTTTTACTTTCCTGTTGAATAGCCACTTTTTCTTTTGCTTCAACCGCTTGGTGGAGTCCATCACTCCATCGCCTACCATGCATTAATCTTCCCGTGAATTCGTCAACAATGGTTACCTTATCTTCACGAACAACATACTCCCTATCTTGCAGATAAAGTGATTTTGCCCGCAAAGCGTTTTCAATATGATGAACAGTTCTAAAATCTTTTTCATAAAGATTATCTACTCCCAAGATTTTCTCAACTTTGTTAATTCCTTCCTCTGTTAAGCTGGAGCTTTTACTTTTCTCGTCAACTGTATAATCTTTTTCGGGACTTAATTCTTCAACAAGTTGGGCAAATTCAAAATATTTTTTAGTGGGTTCTGTATCGGGAGCTGAAATAATAAGTGGGGTTCTGGCTTCATCAACAAGGACTGAGTCAACTTCGTCAACAATGGCAAAGTAATGACCTCTTTGAACCATTCGATCAAGAGAAGGAACCATGTTGTCACGAAGATAATCAAAACCAAATTCATTATTAGTGCCATATGTAATATCAGCTTGATATGCCTCTTTTCTTGAAACAGGTTTCAGGTGAGCCAATCGCTCATCACCGTGTGACTTATCATTATAAGAAGGGTCATAAAAAAAAGATTTTGTTTCTTGAATAATGGCTGAAGTAGACATGCCCAATAGATCAAATACTGGTGCATTCCAACCAGCGTCTCGTCGAGCTAGATAATCATTGACTGTCACCAAGTGAGTACCTTGTCCCGTTAAAGCTCGTAGATAAAGTGCTGGTACGGCAGACAAAGTTTTCCCTTCCCCTGTCTTTTGTTCAACAATCGTCCCCCTAAAAAGCGCCACTGAAGCCATTAATTGAACATCATATGGACGCATTCCTAAAGTTCTTCGGGAAACTTCTCGAACAAGAGCAAAGCTTTCAGGAATAAGGTCTTCCAAAACAGTACTTCCCTTGAGAGCTTTCTTAAATTCTTCAGTTTTTTTCTTGAAGTCGGCGCTCTTAAGCTTCTTTACTTTTCCCTCATGCTTATTTATTTCATTAACCACTTTCTCCAACCGATTTACTTCACGCTGGTTAATGTCGAGGAGTTTATTTAGTGCTTTTTTGAACATACCAATATTAGGCTTATCGAGCCTACCATTATATTCTATCAGAGAAAGTTTTGTGAAGCTGCCATGATATGATTAATTAATGCCTAAAGAAGGTCAATACATCATCACCTATGGAGGCTGGTACCAAAGAACCACTCTTCACCTAAGCGAAATCTACAGCCTGTTTATCCTGGGACATTCATACCTACCCCTTTCAAAGGAAAAGCTAAAAAAACTTCAAAAACTACTTGACTTAAAAACCGTTACCAGAGAGGCTAAACATCTTGAGTTTATTGAAGCTCGAACCCACAAGGAAGTCGATATCCGATATTTCGAAGATGGTTTGTATGTTTTAGAAACAACCACAGATGATATTGCACACGGACAACAACTGTTAAAGGGTTACTTTGATAATCGTTTGAACCCTGCAATTTCATATATTTTTTCTTTGGGAGCACCAACTCCAAAAGTACTTGCCAATATCAAAGCAGTTCATCCAACGGTTGTCGGAGTTATTTTTTCAAAACCGGAAAAGTACGATATTGACACCAAGAAATACGGCGAAGTCTACAGCAAAATTACTTCGAAAAACATTACCGTATATAAAACTCCTAAATATATTTTTGTTGTCTCATCAAGTAACAAAAATAAACAAATAAGAAGACTAATTGAGATGCAGATCTTTTTTAGAGAATTCAAAGATCAGTTGGAAAAATATCTAAACATTCATCGACATATCTGGGAAGAAATAGAATCCATTAAAAACAAAAAATTTATTAAGGGTAAAGAGATTGGGGAAATTAGAGAAAAACTTGAAAGTTATCGAAAAACCATTGATTTAATCAATAGTCGAATCAACCAAATGGGCTCATATGTGGGAACGCGCCAATCAATCTCTAAAGACCTAGAGATCGAGGAGCAACTGAATAATTTGTTTCAATACAAGTTTGAAATACTTTCCGCTACCCACTCTTACATTAAAGAAATTTGGAATATGACCAAAGATCATGTTGCGTCTGCAATTCAAGTTATTGTTGAGATAGAAAACAAGACAACAACTGCGAGCATAAAAACACTTCAGGTGATTACGAGCATTGGCGTTGTCTCTGGAATCTTGGGGTACTTGGCACGAAATGAACTTCCCAAGATAACAAACACAGGACTAATATTTTTCCTTGCGTTAATATTTGTTACTTGGTTGATTAATTTAATTGTTGCCAAAATATACAAAAACTTAAAGTACAAACTAAAATTCACCAAAAGGGCTTCAAAAATCTAAAATTTATTTGGAGCAAATATACATTATGTTGGCTTCAGGTCGAACTGCCTCCACTCGGGTAAACACTTTTTCAAGTTTTTCAAAAAACGCATGGGCGAGATGCTTTTTCTCATCATAATAAAGCCTGTTAAAAACAGCTTTTCCTTCTTTGTTGAGAATAGTTTTAATTGAACTAATAAACTTATTAGTCTCAAACTTTTTAGGGAACTGATCGCCTAAATAAGTATCTATACAAACAAGATCAAATTTCTTCTTTTCTTTACCTTGAGCCTCTATAAAATCTTCTGCATCAGCTATGTGAATTTCTGGCCTTGTTTTAGAAAGTGATAAGTACTTTTTCCCTAAGTTAACTATTATTTCATCAAGGTCTACTCCAACAACATGTGCTTCTGACCAATTATCTTCAATTACTTCAACAATCGCGCCTCCTCCAAGCCCTAATACCAAGGCGCTTTTCACCTTGAATTTACCCTTTTTGGCTTCATGAAGTGAAGTTTCCCATACTTTTTTGGCCACTCCTCCTGATTGTGTTAATCCACCGCCCTTGATATAGGTTCCCCAAGCAATATCACGGACAACGGTGAGTTCACCATTAATTGGAGATTTAACCTTTTTCAGAATTTTTGTTCCTGCCAATAAATGGGAAATATCCATGTCTTTTTGATTATACAACACAAAAACTTTCGCATTTTGTTTGGATTTTTTGTACAATGAACATTCATATGGCGCAAGCACCCTTAGCTGATCAAATGAGACCAGAAACACTAACTACTTTTGTTGGGCAGGAAAAGTTAGTAGGAAAAGAGGGAATCATTAAAAAACTTCTTGTAAACACAAAGGAGACGGGTTTTTTCCCGTCACTAATATTCTGGGGACCTCCAGGAAGTGGAAAAACCACTCTAGCTCGAATAATCGCCAATAAGTTAAAGCGTGAATTCTATGAATTCTCGGCCGTAAATACCTCGGTTAAAAAAATAGAAGAAGTCGTGAGAAAAGTAGGGCCAGGCGAGGATCAATTAGAGATTGAAAAGATTGGAAGAGACAAACTTCCCACTCCAATCGTTTTTTTAGATGAAATTCATAGATTTAACAAGGCCCAGCAAGACAAACTTTTACCCCATATTGAGGCTGGTGATATTGTTTTAATAGGTGCTACCACCGAAAACCCGAGTTTTGAAGTAATTGGCCCTCTTCTTTCTCGAACCAGAGTACTCGTGCTTGAACAATTAAATGAATCTGACCTTGGAAAAATAGTCAGAAGGACTTTGAAAGAGATTAAAAAAGAAATTGAAAAGGAAGCATTTAACTTCTTAGTGGAATCGGCAAACGGTGATGCGAGAGTAGCTATAAACGTTTTAGAAATTGCGGCAAACCTAGCTAAAAGCAAAAAGATCTCACTTGAGCTTATTGAACAAGCACTTCAGCGAAGACAATTTACTTTTGATAAAAAGGGGGAAGAGTATTACAACGTCATTTCAGCTTTTATTAAATCTATGCGTGCAAGCGATGTAAATGCTGCTCTTTATTATCTTGCTCGTATGGTTGAAGCAGGACAAGATCCACTTTATATTGCCAGGAGAATGGTCATCTTTGCCTCAGAAGACATCGGCATGGCACAACCCACTGCTTTAGTTGTCGCCAACGAAATCTTTAGAGCTTGCGAGACGATTGGATATCCAGAATGCGCCATAAATTTGGCCCAAGGAGCAGTTTATCTGAGTAAAGCAAAAAAGGACCGATCAAGTTATGACGGATTAAGAGCTGCTCAAGAGGATGTTAAAAATTATGGGAACCTACCCGTACCAATGAAGGTTAGAAATCCAGTGACAAACCTAATGAAAGATCTTGGATACGGTGAAGGCTATGAACCCCAAACTGAAGAATCATTGCTTCCTGATAGATTAAAAGACAAAAAATATATTAAAGAGTAATCTTTTCCTTCCCCATCCACTTTTGTAAAACCTTGGGAATATTAATAGAACCATCCTTTTGTTGATAGTTTTCCATAATAGCAATAATTGTCCTCCCAATAGCAAAGGCGGTGCCATTTAAGGTGTGAGTAAACTTTGTCTCACCCTTTTCTTGATACTTAATATTTAGACGTCTTGCTTGAAAATCTGTACAAGTTGAAGTTGAGGTTACTTCTCGATATTTCCCCTGTCCCGGCATCCAAGCATCAAGATCATACTTTCGAGCGGCCGGTGCTCCTAAGTCCCCCGTACACATTTTCACCACTTGATATGGAATCTTAAGAGACTTAAATAATTTTTCTTCTAACGATAAAAGCAATTCGTGCTCTTTGTCACTATCCTCTTCCTTTGTAAAAGAAAACATTTCCACTTTGTCGAATTGATGCACTCGCAATATTCCTTTTGTGTCTTTTCCGTAACTACCTGCCTCTCGGCGATAGCAAGGAGAAAACCCAACATAGCGCTTTGGTAAATCGGACAACACTTCGTCTTTATGCATTGGGCCAATTGATTGCTCACTGGTGCCCACCAACACAAGATCGTCTTTTTCCATTACAAACATGTCTTCTTTTCCCCCATGCTCTAAATATCCCATCCCCTGCATTGACTCAAGTCGAATTAAATGGGGAGGCATTACTGGAGTAAAATCTTCTTGAGCAAGAGTCTCAAAAGCAAATTGGACTAATGCAAACTCAAGCAACGCTGCATCGCCTTTTAAATACCCGAACCTGGCACCAGAAACCTTAGCGGCTCTTTTTACATCTATCATGTCTAAAGCTTCTCCCAGTTCTAGATAATCTTTTGCCTTAAACTCAAATTTTGTCTTTTTTCCTTCTTTTCTCTCAATTTCATTTTCACTTTCATCTTTACCAACCTTGACATCATCAGCTCCAGGGTTTGGAACAAGAAGCATTGCCTTAACGTATTTTTCTTTGATCTCTTTTAATTCTGGCTCGAGTTTCTGCAGTTTCTTTTTAATTTCAGAGCCTTTCTCTCTATTTTGATCTTTAGCGGCAATATTTCTCTCAGCTCTCAATCCTTCGGCCTCTTGGAGCAACTCACGGCGCTTCTCATCTAATTCCAACACTTTGTCAACAACTTTTGCATCAATCTGCTTTGCAGTTGTTGCCTTTTTTACTTTCTCCTTATTTTCTCGAATGTATTTTATATCTAACATTTATAATCCTAATTCATCAGAAATACTCTGGATTGCTTTTAAGCTAATTTCAAAAAACTTATCCAATGATAAATCTATTTTCTCACATTCTTGAATAATTTCTCGCTTACAGTTTGCTGCAAAGTTTTTATTCTTAAACTTCTTTTTTACCGAACTTACTTTAACACTTGCTAGCTTTTTATCAGGTTGCACTAGAGCACAGGCAATAATAAGACCCGTCAAAGTTTCGGCCGCAGCCAAAGCATGCTGAATTCGACCTTTTCTTTTCTTGTCTTTTAACTCAGGTGCTCCATAATATCCTTCTCCAAACCCCTGACCATATCCATGAGACTGAATGGTGTCTATTAAATAATCAGTTCCTCCCGCCTCTTTTAGAATCTCGACCATCCTCAGACAATGTTCTTCAGTTTTGTCCTTGGTTTCTTCCCAATCGATGTCATGAAGCAGTCCAATAATGCCCCACTCTTCTTCATTTTCACCAAAGTGTTTAGCTAAAGCTCGCATAATTACTTCTGCTTCCCGAAGATGCATTTTGGTAATAGCGTCTTTTATATTGGTCTTAACCAATTCTTGAGCTTTTTTGTAATCTATTCCTAAATCAGTTTTTGTCATTTTTTCTTTTTCTTATCTTCTGGACGCATAAGTGGAAACAAAACCGTTTCCCTAATTGACATATCTGCTAAAAACGAAAATAATCTTTCGCTCACACCAAAACCAGTTGTTGGCGGCATACCGTACTCAAGAGCTCGAACAAAATCTTTGTCATGCATTTGTGCTTCCAAGTCCCCCTTATCTCTCATATCTTGTTGTTTTCCAAATCTTTCTGCCTGATCAACAGGATCGTTGAGCTCAGAATATCCATTCCCCATTTCTGATCCTGCCAATATTACTTGATATCTTTCAGTAAACTCTGGCTTCGATTCAATTCTTTTTGAAAGAGGTGAAATCTCAACGGGGTGTCCAACCAAAAAGGCTGGACCTGCAATGCTTTTTCTAATATGTTTCCAGAGAGTATCAATTAATCTACCCTTTTGGGCTTTTTTGTCAAAATCAATTTTTAGTTCTTTTAATTTATTGATTACATCTTCTTTTTTAGCATTCACGACATCTATTCCTACCTTTTCTTTTAAGATGTCTTTGTATTCAATTCTTTCCCATTTTTTATCTAAATCAACGTTGTGTTTTCCGATCTTGTATTTGAGCGTACCGAAAGTTTTTTTGGCTACCTCTTTATACATTTCCTCAACCAACGCCATGCCATCTTCATAGTTGGCGTATGCCCAATAAAACTCCATTTGAGTGTAATCCTGAAGATGCTCACGACTTATACCCTCATTCCTAAATTGCCTGCCAATTTCAAAAGTTTTCTCGAACCCAGCCACCATCAAGCGTTTTTGCCATAGCTCACCCATTGAAATACGCAAATAAAGATTAATGTCCAAGGCATCGTGATGGGTTTCAAAAGGATTAGCGTCAGCTCCTCCGACTGTGTTTTCCAAAACAGGAGTCTCTACTTCCAAAAAACCCTTATCAACCAAAAGGTCTCGCATGCTTTGCCAAAACATCGCTTTTTTGCGGAAAAGCTCTCTTAAGTCGTCGTTAAGAATTAGATCAACGTATCTTTGCCTATATCGCGCCTCTTCGTCTTTAAGACCGTGCCAAGTAGATGGAAGGGGTCTAATGGATTTAGTGAGTAGTTGGAAATCGCCAACATCAACAGTTACTTCTCCTGCCTCAGTTTTGAACATTTTCCCTTTGACCCAAATAAAGTCACCCATATCAAGAAATTTCAACTTGTCATAATCTTTAATATTTTTTTTCTGGAAAAATATCTGGGTTTCCGCACTTTCATCCTTCAGATCGGCAAAAACCACATTACCATGGGCTCTCCACCCCATTAATCTTCCTTTAACGGTAACTGGTTTGCCAAGCTTTTTCCTGGCAGACTTTATTGAATCAGTCTTTCCTTTTTGGGTAGAAGGGAACGGGTTAATACCAAGTTCACGTAATTTATTGGCTTTTTCTATTCTTAGCCTTCTGATTTCATTTAATCTTTTCTGTGCCATATATTCTTATCTTACCTCAATAAAACTAAAAAAACCTCCCATTTGGAGGTTTTGTTTACACAACGAATTCAAACCTCCTAAATTAGGAAGATGACTTCTTAGATGTATTTACAGTGTTCATATTAATAATGCAGTTCAGCCTAATCTTAATCTATCTTCAAGACTTCATAAGTAATTTTTCCAGCTGGTGCCTCTACATCAACCCTTTCACCCTTTTTCTTGCCAACTAAAGCGCTGCCAAGTGGTGAGGTGTGGGAAATCTTTTTCTGAATTGGATCAGCCTCCCATTCACCCACAATATCATAGGTGTGTTGATCACCATTAACTTTAATGGTGACTTTTGTACCAATCTGAACTTCTCCCTTTTTACCGGTGTTTTTAACAACCTCTGAATTTTTAATAACATCCTCAAGTTCAGAAATTCGGCCATCAAGAAACTCGAGCTCATCTTTAGCGTTAATATAATCACTGTTCTCGCTCAGATCCCCTTCGGCACGAGCACGAGACAGCCTATCAACAAGTTTTGGCCGTTTTGTATTCTTGAGCTCTTTAAGCTCCTTTTTAAGAGATTCTAGTCCCTTTTTTGTAAGTTGTACTTTTGTATTCATATTCAAAAAAATACCCTCCTTTTCCTGGGGAGAGTCTTTTAAAATCTGCCCTCTCCCAATTAAATTAGTCTCTTAAAATAAAAGACTTCGTTCTTTTCCTTGGGGAGGGGAAATTCATGACGACAAGAGGGATTTTAGACCTTTTTTGAGTACCTTGTCAAGGTTGCATAATATATCTTAATAGGCTAGAAAGGTCCGTGAAAACTTACTCTTTAGGTAAAAAGTTTTCGATTATACCTTCTCGAGTAATTACAAATAAATACATTTCTTTGGGGTATGCAGGATTGTCATTGTCGTTTTCAGGATCACCTATTATATTATCTTGATGAGCCCTGATTAATTCAGGGTCAAAAAGCGCAGGTATTACCTCAAAACCATGTCTTTTTCCCCAACCCTTAAATATGGGTGTTAAACCATATAATTTTTCAAAGTCTGGAAATCTTCTCAATTCGGGTTCTAATGAGGAGTCTGAGTTAAGAAGCGAGGCCAATATACCTAGGTCACTTCCTATTTGTTCCATGAAGGCTTTTACCCTCTTAAGCCCATTTCCTTTCAGTTTGTCCAAATTCCTTCTAAAATGAAGCGAATATACACCTTCACCATGACTGAAAATGGATATTGTTTTACCAATAGCTATTTCCTCTTCCTCAAGTTCATAAAAGTCTATAGCTTCTTCAAAAAGAACCGGAACAAAACCTATTTCAAAGGCAGTTAACAACCTTTCTTTGTCTGACACGGAACGAATTGTATCACAACTAATATCTCATGCTAAAATATTTATTAAGTGTAATGAAGAAAAAACTTCTCATTTTTTTCGTGATAGGAGTAATTGGATTTCTGAGATGGAATTATTTATCAAAAAACACGACCGATGAATACTCACAGGAAGTTGTTGTCCTTTGTGAGAAAGAGGCCCAAAAGACCGTTAGATGTGACCCCGATTGCGTAGATGGCATCAACGAAGTAGGCTACTTTGACGGAAACAAGTACTCTAAAAGTGATTTTAAAGGATGGGCCTCGCTCTCCCCAAAAGCGGAAGAGGCAAGTTTTGCCATTAGAACCGAGCACGCCTGTGGTGACTGTCAAAATACATTTGAACTCAAAAAAAATGAAACACTTATTGAGGTTTCTTGCGAAGAATTCTATCAAGCCATCGAAGACAAAAATAAAGGATGTGACAATTGTGTTGAGAAGCTTGAAACTGGTTGCTGCTAATATTTCTTCCTTTCCTTGACATGTTAGAATAACTTAATTTGAAATACACCAATATTGCCATCACTGGCAAATATATTGCTTCTGGGTCAACCACTCTGGCTAAAAAACTTGCTGAGGCTATTAATTGGAAATTTGTTTCAGGAGGAAGAATTTTTCGTAAATACTGTGATGAAAGAGGTTGGCCTATCGAAAGATATAAGGATCTCCCAGATGAAGTTGACTTCGAAGTGGATAAAAGAGCGAAAAATATTCTTATAAAAGAAAAGCATGTGATTTATGAAAGCTGGCTGGCAGGCTGGATATCAAGAGACATGCCACATGTTTTTAAAGTATTATGCACTTCACCCTTAAGCATCAGAATAAAGCGGTTTGCCAATCGAGAAGGAGAAAGCTCAAAAAGTGCCAAAGAAAAAGTACTCTTGAGAGACAGGACAACTATTGAAAAACACAAGAGGCTCTATAAAATTACCGATCAATTTGACAAAAAATACTTTGATCTTGTTCTTGAAACAAATAAGCTAACTCCAGAGCAAGAAGTTGAAATCGTAATCAAAAAATTAAATTTATGAAACAGGATCTTCCCATCCTCCAAGTACTGCCCTTGTCTTGCGAATAACCTTTGCTAGCGATCTAGGTTTCTTTCCTTTTGCAATTACTTTTATAGCCATCAATGGATGTGAGGGGTTTTTAGGAAGCCCTTTTGGAAACCTTTCTTTTAGAAAGGCACGAGCTTCCCCTGGTGTCATGTCTCCACCAACATCAAAATAACCATAATAATCATCCTTGGGTGTAAATTCTATTTTTGGCATAATCAGGAGGTATTTTAACTCTTAAGAATGTTTTATACAAAATAAAACAATTTATTACTTATATTTATTGTGACCCAACGAGTTTGGCAATGGAACCAAATACTCTCTGAGTTCAAACTTCTTTATGATTACCTGAGTCCTTCCCTGGAAGTTCTGCCCAATAGACTCCCTTTATGAAGTGGAACAGTGTTTATGGACTGGGGATTTGAAAGAGAAGATTCCCTTGGTCGCCCGTAACCACGCTTGGCACTTCACCGCTCCATTTTTCTATCCACATTTTCATCAGCAGCGCATCTGTCAGGGTCGTTCTTTGTAATCTTTGTTCTTCAGCCTGCCCTTCTGCTTTGGTGATTCTTGCAGCTTTTCTAAATTCTTCCTGTTTTGAAATATTTTCTTCTGTTATAACGCGCTCTTTCTCAATCTGTTTTGCTTCGATTGCATTTATGTATTCAGGTGTGAAAGTAATTGACCTAATCCCAAACTCATCTAATATGAGCCCGTTGTCCTCAAAAATTGGTCTTAGCTTATCCTCAACTGCTATTTGAACCTCGCTGATATTTCCCGTATATAAGTCAGCTGCGTTAAATTTACGCGCAATATTTCTTGCATGAATTCTGGTATCTGTTTTGACAATTTTTTCAACTACGTCGGCTTCTGTACCAACATTATTGGCTATCCACCCCGCTTGTGTAGGGTCAATAGAAAACCTCGCAGTGTAATTGAGTGTTATTTGCTGACCATCAAGCGTGGTTGAATCAACGGGCACATCTGTATAAGTCGCTTTCGAGAGCCCTGGTTCGTTTGAAGCTTCATAAGTCACCTTTTTGGTGTTGTAGGTAATGGTTCCTTCAGCAATAGGGATAATAAAGTGAGCTCCCGGGCGAAGCATTCGTCCCGTCACTCTTCCAAATCGGGTTACTACTTTTACTGTACCTGCATTTACTAATCTAAAAGAGGTCAAAGCCAAAACTAATATTATAATTATTATCGCTATGGGTTTTACAAGGCGTTGAAAATCTAGTTGAAAATCTATTTGATTCACAACCCAGATTATATCAAAAATAAAATGAAAGTAAACATTATAGGAAACTGTGACCCTAAGGGTTGCGAATCCGAACCAGATAATAAATGAACTTGTGGGCTTCTTTGATACATTTCTGCCTGACTTGCGTAGCCTGGGCTATTCTTGCTCCGTATAGGTAGTTGAACCATAAAGAGCTATAATTAATATAGACAGGTAAAAACATGCCAGATAAAGAGACGGGGTGCGATATTTTAGATAGGCATCTTCATAATTACAGAATATCCCAATTTCCATTTCCCCCAGATAGGGCAGCTATAAATATTTTAGAAGGGGTTATAAGTACAATAAATTCTATTGCTTGTAGCCTATCAGAAAAGGATTACCCAGCATACGCAGGCAATCATTTTCATTTTATGACAACTCCAGATGAATATATAAGTAATTATGTTACTTTACACATAAAAACGGTAACTAAAATTGGAGAAGAGGGCTGGTTTTGTCACTATGAAGGACCTATTTGGTGTGCGGTGCGTGACTTTATCTACAAAGGAAAACAAAAAGAATTTGGTACATTCTCAAAAGAAGAAAGAATTGAAATAGTTAAAAATGCATATGAGTGGTCTGCCAGAAAAGAAGCTAGAAGATTAAAGCAGGGTAAGCTGCCTCGGAGGTTGCTTACCCAACCAAACTAAAGTGTAGTTCTCTCCCCCTGCCGACAACTTACTCTGTGACCCTAAGGGTTGCGAATCCGAACCAGATAATAAATGAACTTGTGGGCTTCTTTAATACATTCCTTCCTGATATGCGTAGCCTTGGCTATTCTTACTCCGTATAGGTAGTTGAACCACCACTTTTTTAAGAATGTATAATACTACTGTGTCAAATAACAAAGATGACGCTAAAGTTAAAGGTCTCGTAGATTCGGGTGCAGAGCTAGCTGGTGGAGCGGTAGGTGGTGCATTGGGTTTTTTTGCCGCAGGAGCTGCAGGAGCCGCAGCAGGTGGAGCAGGCGGAGTGGCAGTGTCCAAAGTCTTACGCCGCATAGGTAATGAGTTGTCAGACCGCTTGCTCGGACCAAGAGAAAAAATGCGTGTTGGAGCAACATTAGCTCTTGCAGCTAAGGAAATAGATGAACGCATAGTAAAGGGTGAAAAAACCAGGTCTGATGGGTTCTTTGAAAAAAACAGTTCTGGGCGGTCAAATGCTGAGGAATTAGCTGAGAGTGTATTACTAAAAAGCCAAAGGGAGCCGGAAGAAAAGAAAATACCGCTTTTAGCGCATCTCTTAGCTAACATTGCTTTTAGCCCCGAAATAAGTGTCGCATTGGGAGAGCAAATGATAAAAGCTGTAGACCAACTAACATATAGACAACTCTGCATAATGAGGCTCGCTGCAATTAAAAAAGAGTTCAAACTTAGAAAATCCAGTTTTATAGGAAATAAATCATTTCCAAGAGAGCTGTATCAGGTATTGCATGAGTGTTACGACCTTTACAATCGGGGCTTTACCGGTAATGGTGGTCGCGCAGCGCTTGGCTTGCTAGGCATTGTCCCAGCAAGTATTGACCTGCAAGGCTTAGGAGCAGATATCCATAATTGGATGCAACTTTGGCAGATACCTGATGAGGACATAAAGCCGTTAGTAGATGTACTAAGTGAATAAACTACGTTTTTAGATACCATCCGCGGTGCCCATAGAGAACATGAATTGAAATATTTGAAAGTAAAATGGCCGAAACAACGACTTCTGAACTTGATAGATTTCTAATTCTAGGTAGAATAGGCCTACGTGGGCAAACAAAGGAAGAAAAAAAGAAGAAGAAAGAAAAGGAAGCCTTTTGGTGGTAGAGCATGTCTTGATTTACCAAATACGCCCTTTGGACGAGTAGTTTTTCTTGAAAGAGACAGAAGAAACCATTTTCACTTACACCATGAGCTAGAAGACCCAGAGTTTATTTCGGCAATCGCTAGAATTATAAAGAAACCCAACAAGGACCTTGTCTTCAGAAGTTTGATAAGGCCACGGGATACGTGGGTTGTTTATGGGGAGTTGGCTTCTGTAGCAAATCACTTGACTGCAAGATATAATGATAGATACATTAAGGTGGTTTTAGGTATGGGGTCTAGAATAAAAAGAGTGCTAACATCTTTCGGAAGAAGTCATATAAAGGAAAATAAAAAAATAAGAATATGAATAAATTCAAAAGAAACCCAGAAAAGCTAAAGACCCTTATTAAAAGTCTCTACAGCCTTCCTCAAAGGGCAGAAACTGATAAATGGAAGGTGCTCTATGACAAAGAACTGGATAATTTATATTATGTACCACCAAAACTCCCTCATAATACTTGGTTGTTTGATTTAAATAACGAAATAGCTCTTTATGTTACCCCGAAAAACGATGTTGTCGGAATTTTTATAGAGTATTTTTCTTCTAATTTCACTGAGCATCAGAAGGAGTATAAAAAGGCACTTAAACTTTTCAAGAAAGGGAAGGGAATACTGGAAGTTGATAAAAGAAGAAAAACGGACGCAAAGATGTTTGAAGGAGCTCTAATTACCGAGGTACTAAAAAATTCTTCTAATACAATGAATGCGTAATGGCTCCGCTCATTCCCCCTTAAGGTGTGGAACATAAGGAGTTAAATTATCTGAAGTTTTCAGTGGTTTATACCAGTAGGGATTGGAACCCAGAGAAATTGGGAGAATCGCTAGACACACTCTATATTCTTTATTATTTTTCAACAACGCCTTTTATCTCAAGAAAAACTGCAAGCGGCTTTGCCTGAAGTTCGTTTTTGCTTCTCCTAAACGATTTTACTGTATTTAATGAAGATGCGATCAAGGCAGACAATCCTCCAATGATAGCTGTGGGCATGTGAGTTGCTAGGTTAAAAGCTGAAAATGCTCCTAAGCCCAATAAAGCAGACTTGCTGCCATCCATTACTAACTCATCTAGCATTAGCTCATGCTCAGTCTCTAATTGATTAAAATCTTTAGCGACTTTATTGGTGAAGTCGTGTACAGCTTTTTTATACCCCTTCATGTCTCTTGATTGCCTGATCTTTCCCCATTCTTGATCAAGATAAATTGAAGCTGCATGCCCCTTTCCTCGTTCTCTGGCTTTCTCAATAAATTTTAGAGGTATTTTATCTAGAAAAGTAAAGGGCAGATCAATCTTTGCTTTCACTCTTTCAAAGCCTTTATCCAAATCTTTTTCAAGTGCTTGACACCACCCTTCATAGCCATACATCAAACCAAGGTTGTCTGTTGATGGTATACAATGAAAACGCTCAGCTAAGTATGTTGCTTGCAATAGAGGCATTCCTGCCGTAGCCATCAATCCACCGCTTAATTTTGAGACATCTAAAAATCTTTCTATATTGAATGGCCTTGTTCTTTCAAAATAGCTAAGTAAGGATAATTCTTCTTCTTTGCCCAGTCTTGACTCATCAAGAGCCCATTTAACAAGGCTTTGTTCTCTTTCTTCAAGTGTTTGCTCCTTAAATAATTTTAATCTCGCTTGAGCTTCGTCGTCTGAAACGTTTGGAAAAATCTTTTTAATATGATCTTTTGTGTAATGGATTTGGCTAACTCGGGACATTTCAAGCATAATGTTAATCCTGCCCTCTACCATGGTGTATTTAATAGACTTAAGTGTTCCAGGTGTCTTAAGAAAATTTGTCGTGCTTGCTAGTTTTTCATTTATTTTTCCTAGAGCCCAAAATGATTGAATGTCAATTAAGGGTAAGCTAGGAATGTAGTAAACATATCCTTTACGGATCCATTCCTCCAAATAAATCATAGTTAAAGCGTTTTCAAAAACATGTTTAACATACAGCTTAGGACTCTTTGTAATGTGATCTTTGTAAGTCGGCTTTGTGCTTAGTGGGAAACAAAGAGGATCTTCTACTAATATTTCATGTTCTAATAAACCCATTTTTGATATAAAGGAATCTAGGCCGACTGGTCTTCCGTTTCCAAAGTAGTGAATTCTAGTTGTATTTGGTTCTTTAACTTCTAGCTCTTGAGTAACCGCTTTTATATTATTTTTACTCCAAATGTTATTCTTCAACTCCGAATAAGCCTTCATGAGTTTAGCAATAGAAAATGATCCTTGTAACTCAAACGCACCAGTCTTTGTGTTGAATTTAATTCCAAAAATTGACTTCAACATTTCAACTTCGTTAATATTTATGGCGTTCAAGGTTGGCAATGAAGTGGACATAGGATAATTATACCTCTATTCATAAAAAACGGCGGGTTGATAAAATTGATTAGAGAAGAGGAAATGACAAAATTATTCTAAGTATACCGAATCCGAACCGTATTCTAAACGAGCTTGTTGGCTTCTTCAACACCTTTCTACTGACATGCGTAGCCTTGGCTATTCTCTTATTTTTTATTCCGTCTAGTTGCTTTCTCAAACTCAAAATTCGTGAAGGCTGCAATGTTCAGCAAACCATCATCACGTTCTTCAAGTAATAAATCATAAGATGTCTCATACTCTACCTTGCGTACAGGATCTTTATATAAAATCATTAGCTTGGGCACCATGGGAAATTGTTTTCGTTCTTCAATATCTTCAAAACGAAAGATAACTTTATGAACATTGTCGCTTTTCGGAGCAAGAGCCTGTCTGTTAGTTAAGTCCACAGTTTTCCCAGCCAAACTTACTTTTATTAAGGAGGCGATCCCCTCGCCAATATTTTGAAGAATTACTTCTAATCTATATCCACCAGCACCTCCACTTGCAGATTGTAGGTTGGCTAAAACAACAGGTGCATTTTTCACTTCAGCAACAGAGACTTCTTGTTTTTTTGAGGGTTTTTTTATTGTTTTTTTGGTCTTATTAAACACAATCGCTGACATTACACATTCTTGAAGTACTGAATTTAGGTACAGAGAGCTTGGTATAACATTCATGCTAATCAAATCCTTTTTGTCATCAATATGGCTGTGGAGAGCACTATGGGAAATGATTTTGTCTCGTGCCAGTATAAGGGCATATTTCTTATCGTTTTCAGATGGCCAAGAGTGACTATTTGCCATTGTTTTGTATGAACGATGCCCAAGTAGTGGAGGAATGTGATCCATAATTGCCCGAATAATAGACAGGGTTGCATATGGTTTTTGCATGCTATAGTTGTGGTTCAGTTCCTCAATAAGAGATGTGAGTTTGGTCACATCAAAGCCCTTTTTCTTAATCTTTTTAATCTGGCCAGCTATTTCCTTAGGGACATAACTGGCTACAGTAGTTTTTTTCACAACCGCAGATTCCTTTTTCTTGTTTTTTTTGAAATAAATGATACTTTTTCTTAATAACTCGGGTACATATTTTATTGTATGAAAAGATGCAGTGGAGTTTGCTCCTGAGAAAGCAGTATCAAAAATATCATAATTGTTACGAAAAACATTCGCAGTTGGTGAACCTCCAAGTGATTTTTTGATTTCTTCTTCTAACTCATAATATAGATTTTGTAATTTTACCCTTAATATTTTTGCTTTATTGCTATAAAAATTACTACGCTGTCTTATCATTGGCCTGTATTCATTAACCAGTTTCTCAAGTTTCCGAAGTTTAATAATTGTTATATCTTCCATAAGTATTTGTGGTCGTTCAACCAATTATAGCAACATCAATGCTGTACAAGAACTGATGGAGACAACCGAAGTTAAAATAGCTCTCTAGGTTTAACTCTCAACGCATGAGTAATTTTACTTACAGTTTGAAGTGGAGGATTTGATTCCCCCCTTTCAATGCGACCAAGCGTAGAGACATGTATCCTTGCTCTCGCAGCGACCTCTTCTTGGGTAAGTTTTTTTCTTTTTCGGATAATTTTAATTTTCTTTCCGATCTTTCTAGAAATTTTATAGCGTCTCATGCTGTTTCTAACCTTATGTTGTAGTTAAAAAATGCTCCAGAGCGTCAGACGCTATATTTAGCCACACCGTCATGTATAATAACGATAATATGAGTGGGGGGGGTGATTATTTGTTATGAAAAAGTTAATTAAGTTTCTGTCAATAGGACTTATCAGCCTGGTTGTCTTGATTGTTTTAGCAAGTTCTTCAGGCGAAAACACAAAGCAAGCTCCAAGCAGTCCGAAGGACAACAATAAACAAACCGAAGAAGTGTTTGAAATTGGGCTTCAGGAATTTATAAATGAATTTGATAAAAACCAGTTAGCAGCAGAAGAAAAATATAAGGGGAAACTTATCAAATTGACTGGATACATAGACAATATTAGCGAAGATATCCTGGGATCACCTTTTATTATTCTTAAACCAACTCCACAAGAGTATTATTTTGAAACTCAAACTCAATGCTTCTTTGAAGACAAGGCTCAACTGACACCACTTGAAAACGGACAAAAAGTTACAATTGAGGGAAGAGCCAGTACTCAAGACTTAGGAATAATAAGTGTGGAAGAATGTAATATTCTTGGAGATTAGAAAACCAAGTTTTCCAAGTCGGGTTAAGGCTAACAAAAACTGAGCAATCTGAGTCGGGTTAAGGCTAAAACCTGACTTTTCTTACTCGGTCTGAGGCTAGCAAAAAATCCGAGTTTTCCGAGTTACTCAGGCTTGACCTCCGAACCGCAGTTAGATAAGAGATTAACTACCTCACGAGCCACGACTATTAAGCTAGATCATTTACGATTTGACACGATACGCCACGTAATTTATAGTTGTTATTACATGGAGGAAGAATTAAAAGATAAACTACGGTTGTTAAAGTTGGATGTTTTGTACTTTCTACACACTCTTGCAACCACCAAGTCTTTAGCCGTAGATCTAAAAGGCATAAGTGGCTCTACAGGGACGGCAGAATCTGACTTAAGAGGTGTTATAAGCACTCTTAGAAGAATGAAATATAAAGAGACGTCACTTATACGACCCGCAGGTAGAGATGACCGAGGAAGGCTAAGATGGCAAATAAATACATCTGTCGTTGATAAAGAAAAGTTGGGGATCTTTCTTGAAGAAGAGGTGCTTGGGAAACAAATGTAAAATGGCAAGAATAAAAGGGAAAGCAACAATTACTGAAGATGGATACAAGGATTTACACTGTATTTTTTGTGGAAGTTTTCAAAACAAAAAAATATATCTTGGAAGCAGGATGAATTATTTTGTGTGCAAGAAATGCAAAACAAAGATGGAAATTAGGTTAATCCAAAAGACAAGCGATGTCTTTTTGGTTGATATGTGTATGTGGACGGCAACGTAAAATAAATAGGCTAACATAGTCACTTTGACTCCCAGAGCCTGTTTTGGAAACAATGTGTTTGTTTCTGAAGCAGGCTCTTTTTGTTGAACACGAGAGAAGCCAATATGACAATAAAACAGGCTAGAAAAATACTAGGTAAACAAAGTAGGGGAGTTTCGGATAAAGAATTACAGAGAGATATTGAGGTGGCTGAATTACTGAAAAGCCTATTTTTCAATATGACAACTAACTCGCTCAAGGAGCCTCAACAACGTAGATTGATACCACACAATGTGCCATAATTTGGCAAGATATGGAAAATAGTAAACGGGCCATTATTTATATTCGCGTCTCAGACCCTTCCCAGTTAGAGAACAATAGCTTAGAAACGCAAGAAAAAAATTGCAGGCAATTTGCCAAATCTAAGGGGTATGAAGTGGTTGAGCCCATATTTAATGAGGGGTTTGGATCAGCCAAGCATGTTCTTACTAGACCAGAGTTGAGAAAGGCATTAACCTTTTGTTACAAAAAATCTAACAAGGTTTCATATTTTATTGTTTACAACTTCAAACGATTTAGTAGAAACACAGAAGAAGGATTGGCTGCTATCAGTCTTCTTGCAAAAAACGAGGTTGAAGTAATTTCTGCCACCGAAATATCGGAAATGAATCCCATAGGCAGAGCCATGAGAACCGTATTTATGGCTTTTGGGCAAATGGAGAACGAAATGAAGGGGGAAACGGTTAAACATAACATGCAAGAGGTCTTCAGGAATGGACTGTGGCCATTTAAATGCCCTATTGGATATAAAAGAAAATATAGAACGAAAGAAGAAAACAAAGGGCTTCCTCCAGTGCAGGACTTGAATTTGACACCAATCATTAAAGACATGTTTCAGAAAGCTGCTGACGGAATTTACTCAAAAGCACAACTGGCCAGAATAATGAATCTGGCAGGTTTTGGAGATTTCTACAGACGAAAAGCTGACCATAAAACTGTCAAAAACATACTGGAGAAAACTTTCTACTATGGATATATGTATGCCCCTAAATGGGATGAGTATCAATGGGGCCGGCACGAGCCCATGATAAACAGGCAAGTTTGGGAAAAAGCTTATCAAAAATTGATTATAAAGAAGAAGAAACTTACCTATCAGGATGACTGCTTGTATCCATTAAAGGGTACACTAAAATGCGACATTTGTAATCATAACATGACCACTTCTCCGTCAAGAGGTAGAGGTGGAATAGTTTATTACTATGAATGCAAAAACAAAAAATGTCGTAAGACAAGAATCAATTCAAACTTGGCCCATAAGCAGTTCAAGAAAATATTAAAAGACATTCAACCATCGCCAAGAACAATAAAGCTGTTTAATCATATGGTGTTTGCAGAATGGGACAAAGTTATTAGCAGTACCGCAATAACGATTGAAAGGCTAGATAACAAAATACTTTCTTTAAAAAATGAATTGGTCAGCATAAGAAAAGCGAAAGATGATGACATTTACACAGTGGAAGAGGCAAAGGAATACGCGAGCAAAACCAGACAGGAAATTGTTGTTCTGGAAATGGAAAGGTCTGACACAAAAATTGAGCACTACGACACGGAAATAGTGAAAGAATTTACAGAACAGTTCCTAAACAATCTAACGCGGTTGTGGGAAGCAGTAGATTTAGCAAAAAGGCAAGAATTACAAAGAAAGATACTTATTAACGGACTTTATTGTCAAAAAGATAAGAAAATACGAACCCCTGAATTGTCCCCATCTTTTGAGCTAATTGGAAGGTTGACGACTATAAAAGGCAAAAATGTGACCCCACAGGGAGTCGAACCCTGATTTCTAGGATGAGAACCTAGTGTCCTGAGCCATTAGACGATGGGGCCTCAAGAATAAGCTATTTTACCAAATTTGAAGCTAATTAACTAACATTGAAGGTCTTCGAGGAGATGATTTCAAATTTCTGACATTTGTTATTGGCCATTTTTTGAGGGCTGCCGACAATACATCTTCTAGCTTGCTGGCGTAAACAATTTTTAAGTCCTTCTTAATTTCTTCAGGTACATCTTCTATATTTTTCTTGTTATTTTTGGGTAACACCAAAGTTTTTAGTTCAGCTCTGTGGCCAGCGATTATTTTTTCCTTTACTCCACCAATTTCTAACACTCTTCCTCTTAAGGTAATCTCTCCAGTCATTCCAACATCACGCTTTACTGGTACTTCTGTGAGGGCTGAAACTAAAGCTGTAGCTAGTGCGACTCCAGCTGAAGGGCCATCTTTTTGAACTGCTCCTTCTGGCACATGGATATGAACATCAATTTTTCTACCAAAATCTTCCTTTAACCCAAGGTCTTCCCAATGGGCCTTTGACCAAGTGAAGGCAGCTTTTGCTGATTCTTTCATCACGTCCCCTAGTTGACCGGTTAGGGTTAGTTTTCCTTTACCCGGCATCAACGAAACCTCGATAAAGAGTATTTCTCCACCAGTAGCTGTAACTGCTAAACCTGTGCTCATCCCCACCTCATCCTTTTTCTCAGCGAGAAGTGAGGTGAATTGTTGTGGGCCCAAGTATTTTCTAATCGCTTTTTTACCAACCGTCTTTGAATATCTTTTCTTTTCTGCAACTAGTCTGGCAATTTTCCTACAGATTGTGGCCAAATTTCGCTCTAAATTTCTTACTCCTGCTTCTCTGGTGTATCGAGAGATAATTTCATGGAAACCATCATTAGAAATTGTTATTTTTTTGTCACCCAATCCGTGAAGTCTTAATTGCTTCTTCCACAAAAAGTTAGTAGCAATATGATTCTTTTCATCTTCGGTATAACCTGGGAACTTAATTACCTCCATCCTGTCTTTTAGAGGTCCCGGGATCGTGTCTAAAATATTACCGGTGCAAATAAATACCACTTCAGAAAGATTAAAGGGCACTTCTAAGTAATGATCAGAAAATTCTTTGTTTTGTTCTGGATCAAGGGCTTCAAGTAAGGCTGAACTAGGATCTCCTCGGAAATCTACTCCTAATTTATCAACCTCATCAAGCATGAAGATTGGATTTCTGGTACCAGCGTTTTTAATACCTTGGACTATTCTTCCCGGTAGAGCTCCAACATAGGTTCTCCTATGTCCTCTAATTTCTGCTTCATCCCTAATTCCACCCAAAGAGACTCGTACAAATTTTCTTCCTAAAGCTTTGGCAATAGATCGACCAATGGAAGTTTTTCCGACTCCAGGAGGACCAATAAAACAAAGAATTGTTGGTTGTGATTCTCCATTTCCATCCTTAAGCTTTTTTTTCTTGCCTTTTAATTTATCAAGTGCTGCCTGTTTCACTTTCATAACAGCCATGTATTCAATAATTCTTTCTTTTGCCTTTTTCAAGCCATAATGGTCTGATTCAAGGACTTCGTTTGCTTTTTTAATAGAGACATTGTTTTTGGACAGTTCACTCCAGGGCATATCAACTAACCAATCTAAGTAATTTCTGATATAACCACTTTCGGGATTATGGCTGGAAAGGCTAGACAAACGTTTGAGTTCTTTCTTGGCTTTTTTTCGAACCTCTTTGGGCATTTTTGCAGCCAATATTTTCTTCTTGTACTCAGCCATTTCTCCTCCACCAAACTCATCCGACTCACCCAACTCTTCCTCAATAGTTTTTTTCTTTTCCCGAAGCATCGCTTTTCTCATTTGATTCTCAAACCTTCTTTGAGTCTTTGTGCTGATTGTTTTTTCAAGATCAAGAACGCTCACTTCTTGGTTAAGTAAGTTAACTGCCTTTTTAAGTCTTGCTTTAAGTGAAATTGTTTCAAGAAGCTTTTGCTTATCAGAGGTCTTTAAGTCAAGAAGAGCTGAAACCTGATCGATTAATTCTTCTGGCTCAGCATCACCTGATACAAGTTTCATTATTGTCATTACCTCTGCTTGCTTGCCTAAATTAACTGCTTTTTTGAATAATTCCGTTAATCTTTTTGCTAAGGCTTTTATTTCAGGTCCGGTTTCCTTTACTGCCGGTATCTCAGAAACATTAGCTATAATATGAGGTTCATAGGCTAATACTTCATGTAAGCGAATTCTTGCCTCACCGCGTACTAAGGCATGGATTTCTCCACCCGTTGACATCATTTGAGTAATGGTGGCAATGGTGCCCACTTCATAAAGATCTTTGTCTGAAGGCTCGGTAATGCTTGCTTTTTTTTGAGCAAAGATGGCCACTATCTTGTCTTTTTGGAAAGCAGTATTAATAGCAGATACTGACCTTTCTCGACCAAAAGATAGAAGAGTGTCTGTATGGGGAAAAACCACAGTGCCACGGACAGCAACAATCGGAACTTTTCGAATTCCAGCTTTAGATTTAGATTGTTTAGTCATAAATTTTCCAGTTTTAGCAGTCTAACAATATAAGTGCTAAGTGTCAACCCTCCTTGGTTATTTTTTGAGTAAGCCAAAAAAGTGGAACCTGTCAACGGCTAGAGAAACAAGTAAACCCAAAGAAGCGCCAGCCAAAACGTCTACTCGATAATGAACATTCGCCAATATTCTCCCAATCCCCACTAGAAAAGCAATGATTAAGTATGCTTTTCCTAATTTCTTATCATGCAGATACAGCGTTGTTGCAAGAGCGAAGGCAACTGCGGTGTGAGTCGAGGGAAAAGCGTTGTTTGCATGAGTAGTCAAAGACAGCGATGGTCTTCCATTAAAGTAAAAAGGCCTGACTGAAGGAACAAATAACTTAATTAAGTAACACAAAAAGAAAACTAATATCACTGAAATAATAATATGTAAAACAATTTCTTTTTTTACTCTTCCGTCAATTATCCACAACACCAAAAGCCCCCCAAACATGAACCAAAGAAGGAAACTGGCCAAAAATGTAATTAGTGTTTCACTCATGAATAACTATCCTGGTTCCTGGGTTTTCATTTGAAGACACAATGACACCCCTTTCTCTTGGCAATATCGGCCCCACCCAATAAAAAAGCTCTTTTGCAATTTCTGTGGGTAAATTTACACATCCATGACTCCTGGGATTGCCAAAATCATTGTGCCAATAAGTACCATGCAAGCCGTATCCTCGCCATCCGGAAATCTCATTATTTTCAAAATACATGACGTAAGGAACGTTGGGAAGATTGTAGTAATAACTACCCTGGCCACCCTCCATCCTTGTGTAACGCAATTTTATCCAAATTCGAAATTCACCCTCAGGTGTACGCCACCAGGGAAGACCGGTGGAAACGGGGGTAGACAAAAACAATTGATCCCCTTCCCAGGCCGTAAGTTTTTGTTCCGAAAGGTCAACCTCTATCCATTTTTCTCCAGAGTTTGCTGTCCCTAATACCTGCCTGCCTTTATCAAGCTCAGCAAGTTTTGGAATAGCAATTTCTTCCCCTTCAAACATGGCAATATTTTCCTTGAGATTAAAGTCACCAGAAAAATCAGTAGGAATACTGGCTAGTTTTGTTTTGTTGTGACTTGCCGAGATCACTAAAACAAAAATCGCCATCAATAAAAGAGTGGAAATCGCCAATGCTTGGATTATTTTACTAGTTTGCCTTTTTTTGGCCATCTACTCTATGCTAGCAGAAGATACAACAAAAATCACAGTGGTATATACTAAATATGTTATGAGCCACAAGCACCCAATTACCGACAGTTTTGCTTATGCCATTGACGGCATTGCAACTGCAATAAAAGAGGAGCCCAACTTTCGGCTTCACTTGTTGGCCGCCACAATTGTTACCACACTGGCTTGGTACTTGAAATTTTCTTCCCTTGAATGGGTAATTCTAGTTCTTGTTATCTCAAGTGTTATTGTGCTTGAACTTATTAACACCGCTCTTGAGGCCTTAGTAGATCTTGTTAGCCCCAGTATAAAAAACCAAGCAAAAACAGCAAAGGACGTATGTTCAGCTAGTGTTCTTGTCGCTTCAATTGCGGCCACAGTCATTGGATATTTACTTTTTATACCCAAGCTTGCCCTTGTCCTCTAAAGAAAGATTGCCAGAAGCCCAAGAAGAAGAGAGTAAATAGCAAAATATTTAAACTTTTTCTTGCTAAGTAAGCTCAGAACCGTTTTTATGGCCCACAACCCCGCTAGAAAGGCAGCCAAGAAGCCTAGGAACAAATACGAAAAATCTGTACCGTTCGTAAACCCATGTTTTGCTAGTTGAAATAAGGTTGCCCCAAAAACAGCTGGTACTGACAGAAGAAATGAAAACTCTACCGACTTTTTCTTATCAATGCCACGATTAGTTCCTGCAAAAATAGTAGCTCCCGATCGAGAAATGCCTGGAATCATTGCCAAAGATTGAAATAAACCAACCATCACAGCGTCCGTATTTTTAATGGCTTTTCTTTTGGGCTTCAGTTTGTCAATAAAATGATTGAAAAATGCAGTTCCTAATAGGGCCAATCCCACTAATCTCACTGAGACAAACATCGATTCAATTTGATCACTGAATAAAAGGCCAAAAATAATTATTGGAAAGGTCCCCAAAACAATTAACCCTAAATCAGTCACATTAAGCTTCATGATTCTTTTTCTAAAGTAAACAAGAATCGATAATAAAGTGCCTGCGTGAAGTACAGTATCAAATACAACACCCTGTTGAACAAAGCCAGGGATTAAAGATTGAGCAATCACCAAGTGACCCGATGAAGACACAGGCAAAAACTCAGTTATCCCCTGCAGTAGTCCCAATAATATGGCCCAAATTCCGTTCATTTAACTTTTTCTAACCTTTCCATTATACCTTTATTGTCTTGTGATGCTTCCCAATAATTCTTGTTGAACTCATCAAGTTTTACGGCCTCAGTGACGGAGATATTACCAATGTCAGTTCTTCGCAGATTATAAAGATAGCCGTGAGTTTTTAGTTTATTACCAATATCACGAGCAAGGGCTCGAATATAAGTTCCTGCCGAAACTTGAACTCGTATTTTCAGAAGAGGAAAACTGTATTTTAAAAATTCAATATCATAAATATTGATCTTGCGCTTTTTAAGTTCGGGGTTCTTTCCTTTTCGAGCAAGCTCATATGCTTTTTTTCCACCCATTTTGATAGCCGAGTAAATTGGGGGTAGCTGCTCTTGTTTGCCTTGGAATGAATCAAGCACAAGCTTAACTTTTGTTTCAGGTGGGGGATTAATACCTTTGCTTTGTCGAATCACTTTTCCCTCAACATCATCAGTGTCTCTCTCTTCTCCAAGAAAAATCTCAGCCACATATGTCTTTCTGGTCTTTTTAGTTATTTCGCCCAATTTTTTTGTAAACTCTCTACTGACACCCAGAATAAGAAGTCCGGTGGCCATGGGATCAAGTGTACCGGCATGCCCCACTTTTCTCTCACCCGTCACCGCCCGGACATGGTCAACCACATCATGACTAGTCACTCCCTTTGGTTTATCTATTAATACAAACATGCTCTAAATAGCTATTATATCGATTTTCCATATGTTACACTTTTTATTTACAAAATGATTAATGAAGTAATATTTGACGTTGAAACAAAGACTTTTTTTGATGAAATTGGCTCACGTGACCCAGCCGCATTAGGTGTTTCAATTGTGTCAGTTTATTCCCGTAAGTTAGATGATAAATTAGCCGAAATATCGGGCAAAATGGAGTCTTTCTGGGAAGATGACATCGAACAAATGTGGCCCACTTTCCAAAAAGCTGACCGTATTGTTGGTTTTAACTCTTTAGGGTTTGATGTTCCAGCTCTTAAGCCATACGCTAGCTTTGCTCTTGAGGAACTTCCCCACTTTGACATTATGGCCATGGTAAAAGATGTCTTTGGAAAAAGAATAAGCCTAAATGCCATTGCCCAAGACACCTTGGGTACCAAGAAAAGTGATCATGGGGCAAATGCCATTAAGTACTACCGAGCCGGTGACAAAAATTCCTTGGCAAAACTCAAAAGATATTGTGAGGATGATGTAATAATCACCAGAGACATATATGACTTTGGATTAAAACAAGGACTTCTAAAATTTAAAGACAGATGGAACACTTTACGTGAAGTTGAAATTGACTTCTCTCACCCAAAAAAAGAGGAAACCACCCAAGATTCTTTGTTTTAAACCAATCTTTCTGGAAAAACTCGTCCCAAAATCCTATAATACCCTAGTTTCCAATAATCTAGGTTCTTTAACAAAAAAGGTAAGCGTTTGAAGAAAGTTAATTCATTTATTTTATTTAGTCTAATTAAAGGAGGAGGTGTTGCAAAAAAACAGACATCTGTATTTAAATATTCACCAATAGGCTATATGCCGGAGGAAAAAAATGAAATATCCAGATTTAGTAACGAGAAAAAAATATGCCGACGTTTTAATTAAATGCGCACTAAATGCAGGAAAAGGAATTAAACCCGAGGATGTTGTTTTATGCTGGGTTCCTGAACTTGCTCAACCAATGCTTGAACCGCTACAACAAAGCATTCTCGAAGCCGGAGGGCATCCACTTATTATGTACGAACCAGTCGGGCTTGCGAAACCGTTTTACACGCAAGCAAGTGATGCTCAACTTGAATTCTTCCCAGATCAATATCTCCAAGGCTTGGTTAATCAAATTGATCACCTCGTAGCTTTTAGACCAGAGGGAGGGCCAAAGGATTTAGAGGGTGTTAACGCGAAAAAGATAATGGCCCACAGAGTCGCTTGGCAACCGTTCCGAAAATGGAGGAATGATAAGGAAGCTCGCAAGGAGTACACTTGGACTCTAGGCTGGTGGGGCACCTCAGCATATGCCAAAGAAGCTCGGATGACTCTTACAAAATATTGGGATGAGATCATAAAAGCCTGCTATCTTAACCTTGATGATCCCATTGCCAAATGGAAAGAGGTTTTTGCCGAAGTTCAGAGGGTTCGCGACGTACTCAACTCTATTCCAATTAAGAGTCTTCATGTCAAAGGTTCTAACGTTGATCTCCAAATCACTATTGGGGAAAAACGCAAGTGGGTTGGCGGTAGTGGCAGAAACATTCCAAGCTTTGAGATTTTCACCTCACCCGATTGGCGAGGAACAGAGGGCTGGATCACTTTCGATAAACCCCTGTACTACGAGGGTAATCTCATCAAAGGAATTCACCTTGAATTCAAGGATGGCGTGGTTGTTAAAGCCTCTGCCACCAAAAACGAGAAGGTTCTCCTTGAAATGATTGCTCAGGAAAATGCCAACAAAATTGGGGAATTCTCTCTCACCGATGGCCGACTCTCGCCAATTACCGCATTTATGGCCAATACCTTGTTCGATGAGAATGCTGGTGGACCCTTTGGGAACACACACATCGCTTTAGGAATGGCCTATCAAGACGCGTATGACGGCGATCCAACCATAATGAAAACCGAAGACTGGGAAGAAATTGGCTTTAACGACGTTAATTGCCCGATCCACACCGACATCATTAGCACTGAAGATCGCACAGTTACCGCCACCCTCAAAGATGGTTCAACGCAAATCATCTACTCAGGAGGAGAATTTAGAATCTAGAACGGAAACACAGAAAAACAATGATGCATGGGGTGCAAACCAATAAGTGCCCCATGCACATCATTAATAAAATAAACTTTTGGAATAATTAATCTTATTTTTGTTGTTTTAAATTTAATAAGACAATGAGGGACAGTTCAGTTATCCTGCAAGAGCCCTGGAGATGGCTTCACGGACATTTTTCCCTCGATACCACCAGTGTTTATATAAAACTAAAACTGGTCCTTTTGGGGGATTTTTTAAATATCTTTTGTTGATTTTTCCACCTTTTTCGATGAAGTTTTCAATCACTTCTGTTAGGTCGTTATTTTTTAAGATAACGCCATTATAGCAGGTTTATCCTATAAAAGTTAGGGCGGTTCCCTTTTTATCTGCCCTTCCGGTCCTACCTATTCTGTGAATATATGCATCATAACTTTCTGGAAGGTCATAGTTAATAACATGAGAAATATTATTTACATCTATTCCTCTAGAGGCCACATCAGTTGCTATTAATATGTTTATTCTGTCATGACGAAATTGCTCCAATGATCTTTGTCGTTGATTTTGACTTTTGTTTCCGTGCAACACAGTTGATTGAAATCCAATTTTTGAAAGGTTTCTTTGTAGTTTATCAACGCTTCTTTTTGTTCTCATAAAAATAAGCGTCTTTGAAACTTCTTTTTTGTCCAATACTTCCCGTAACACGTCTGTTTTATTTCTACCTCTTAACTCAATAACGTCTTGGTGTACATTTGTGCTGGCATCTGCAGTTTTTACTGAAATCATTGCAGGGTTTCTGATAAACCTGCTCATCACGCTTTTCACCTTGTCACCTAGTGTTGCTGAGAAAAACATAGACTGTCTGTCCCTAGGAAGTTTGGAGACAATTTTATTTACATCATTAATGAATCCCATATCAAGCATTCGATCAACTTCATCCAAAACAATTGAGTCAAACTTTCTAAAATCAACTTTCCTTTGGTTTTCTAAGTCAAGCAATCTTCCTGGAGTCCCTATTACAAAATGCGGTCTCCTTTGAAGCTTGAATATTTGGCCACGAATTGAAACCCCACCAATACAAATTACAGAATTTATCCCCATACCTCTAGCAAAGCTTTGGAATTCCTTATCGATTTGAACCGCTAATTCACGAGTAGGCGTAATTATTAATACCCGAGAACCCCTATTGCGGTAGATTTTATTGATTAATGGAAGCAAAAAGGCTGCTGTTTTACCAGTTCCCGTATTTGCAACACCCACTACATCACGGCCCTTCATAATCATAGGGATAGCCTGATCTTGGACAGGAGTAGGAGTATCATACCCACGAGCCTCAATATTTCCGAAAAGTCGTCCATCAAAGTTAAAGTCTGAAAAGCTATTCTTAATCTCATAGGCAGCAGGAACTGGACTTGTTTCTTTTCCGATAACAGTCCTTGGGTCAAAAGTGCGAATTCTGCGTCCCTGTTGGCCATTGCCATTTCGACGCGGGTATCGCGAATAATTTCTATGATTACGCATATATAAGTTTCTAGTGAAACTGTTTAAATAAAAATAAATGCAAGTGTTTGAAGGAAAGATACGTATAAATGTAGTTTCTGAGGTACCTCTACTTACTGACTTAAATCAAATTAAGAAAACAGTCTCTGGTCCAAAATTAATTGGAACAGATGTTAGTGTAACACATTAAAAACATTTGTCAACAGAACTATGGGTTAATTCTTTATTAAGGCTTCTTTTTGCGCCTTAGACCATTTTTTAAGCTCAGCTTCTCGCTTCATTGCCCCACCTCTACTTGAATATTTTTCTTGATAGATAAGTTTGAATGAGGAAAAATATCGAATATATTTTGCTGATTTTGAAGACTTGCTTCTATGCTCCTTGATTCTTTTTTTCAGATTTTTCGTCTGCCCAATGTATAAAGTGTTTTTATTCGTTCTTAAGATGTAGACAACAAACATGATAAATGTTCTTAATTGGTTTTACCGTTTTCAAACCACAAAGGTTCTTTTAAGTTATTAGACCCTTTGTAATTGAAGGTTATCTCCTCATCCCTCTCGATGTCCTCCAAAGCAATAAAATCTATTATTTTTTCTTTTGGTTTAATAATAAACTTGGCTTTTGACTTGAATGAATGGTTATAGATTGATCCAAATCCTAAAGCGATAGCTAATTTTTCTTTTTTCTTTCCAAAATAAAAAAGATAAGTTACCAAAATACTTGTTTTTAAGTTCAATGAATCGTTTTTCGAAACTTCAATAATTGGACATCTTTCTATTAATTCACCCTTTTTAATATTTTTAGTCGCAAATACTCCCCTGCCTGCACTTGGAATTTTTGATTCACCAACATATATTTTGTCTGAAGCGGGGAGTTTATTTTGCACAAGGAAAGTATACACTTATGAGTTTATTCATGCTGAGTAAGACAAATGGGACAGTATATAAAAGGAGGCGTGTTAAGCTACTAACAAAAATTAAGTAGTTTATATTGTTGTTAATATTTCGGGTGATACTGGATACTCGCCAATAATAGGAGTATCTACTGTAGCTACTACAGCTTTTCTTCTAGAAGTATTTATTGACGAGCTAGTCCGTTTAACTATTTCTTTTATAATTATTCCCATTAGCTTCTTGGCTTCGATTTCGTTTTCCTTGACTGATAAATTCCAATCTAACCCCGGTCCGGTATTCGCTTCTAAAAGATAGGTATTGCCGTTATTACTAATAATGAAGTCAAGAGCAAATAGAGAAGATTTATTATTCAAAATCTTAGCGATATTTCTAGAAACCGCCATTACTCTTGAAGGCACTTCATTTTTGGGTATATATTTTAGTAAACCACCTGCGTGCTCATTGCATCTAAAATCCCCTTTTTTGGCTATTCTTATATATGTTTGAACAATCTTGTTTCCGAGGTATACCAACCTGATATCGGTTGGTTTAGAAGAGTTTTGAAAACTGAAACCCTTATCAAATTTCACAAAAGGCTGGATGACAAAAGATTTACTATTATGCTTTTTTACTACGGCGATCATCATTTCAGTCTGGTCGTTACCAAATTTATAAACATTTAACCCACCAGCTCCAAATCTATCCTTTATTACCACCTCTTCTGAGAAGTCACTTCTGTTTTGATGTTTAGCTATTTTTTCCTTTAGGAGCTTTTGCGCCTTTATAACACCTTGTCTGGTGCCATCTCTTATTGCTACTGTGGGTATAGAAAAACCATTTAGCGCTTCGTAGGTTTTTTGCTTATCAAAACAAAGATCAAAAAGGTGTGGATTGTTAAATGGCTTGGTTCGTTTTGAAGAAAAAAGTAAATTACGCCGCATTGTTCTGCTTTTACATATTGGGGAGAATTTATCAAAAATGAGTTTTGAAAAGGCTATTTTTTGGACCTTTATCCAGGCATTGTTTTCAAAAAGCCAATAGCTTTGGCATTTTCCTGCACCGACAATATCAGCAGATGTAGTAAAGGCTGCTTTTATATTATTTTTTTGACAGGTTTTTAAAAAGTAACTATAAACTAGGTTGTAACTTTCGTTATTAGACCCCTTGGGAAAAGGCGCAGTGATAACTCCAGACACAGAACTTGCACTATTGGCAAGTTTTTCAGAGTAAACAATTAATACGTCAAATTTAGTAATTGTATTCATACAAAACTTTTATTTACAAAACACAAGTTTTTCCTTAAGAAAGAATAAGAAGAATCTTAAGTGGACAACAGGCTATATTATACGTCTTATTGGGCTTAAATGAAAGAAAAAAGACGAATTCACGGGATTTTCAAAGAAAGTCAGGTTGTAGGAGTCCCAATCTGGCTGCCAAGGAATGATTCTCACTCTGGCTTCAATATCCAGAAGGAAACAATTTTCCTTGTAGCAATCTGGTTTTCAACTGATCTTGTAGGTTAATACTGGTAATACTACCTTTTTCTATATCAAAATATCCACCTACCAGACGCTGTGCGAGAACAAATCTGAACAGTTCTTTCTCTTCTTCAGAAAATTCGTATAAATCTCCAAATTCTCCCAAAAACCTGTCTGCAATATCCGGGCGTTTTAACTTGGTATAAACTCTATGGTAAAAATAGGCTACATCATAAAATTTAAGTCCTAATACGTGAGCATGTTCACCGTCAACAAGAAAAAGTTTTCCTTCATCGCCTCGAACAAAATGCCAAGGGATAAAATCTCCATGCGAAGGAGCAATCTGTAAATAATCAAATCTATCTTTAATAAACGCAATTAAATCAGTAACATCTTTTGGTGTTTCTCCTGCCCAATGCCCAAGTAATTTAAAAAATTTCTCTTTTCTTTCTTCTTCTGGAATTTCTTTATCAAGAGGTAAAGTTAAATCCGTTTTCATATTAATTATTTTCCAAGCCGTTTCAGCAATAACCGGCAATTCCTTCTCCAAATCACCCGTCTCATTTTTGTCTTCTGGTCTTGCCAATAATTTCTTTCCTGCATAATCGCTTAAAAACCAAAACAGACCCTTAAACTCTCCGCTGTCATGGTTTTGTGGTATAAACACAGGAAACTTCTGATTTTCAGGAAGTGAGCTAATTAAGTTGTTCCAACTAAATTCATTTCTCGTTCTTTCAGCGACACCTTTGGTCGATGCTAGCTTAAGAAAATAATTTTTATCTCCTTTTCTTAAGACACCTGTAACATGTCTCCATGCTTGTTCCACGCTTATTAACTCGTAATCTTTAGAAAAAAAATAATTTTTAATTTCTCGCAAATCTAACTTCTTCGATCGTCTATGTTCATCCATTTTACCCACAGCCTTATTCTAACAAAAACCTCGCCTTATTATTAAATCGTTCGGTTCAATTCTCAATTAGCTACCAGAAAACGATGCTAGCTGGAACTTCAATGCCCAGAGGTTCACAAATAAAAAAGGTATAACCGCTCCCAAGGCACACTAAAACCGCAAAAAATCATATATCCTAATTCCTGTCAATACAAAATGTTGAAAGATTGGGATATTTTGTTGCCTATTTCGCGTTAGCCAAATCTTCTACGAAGTCGTGAAGCTTTTCATCAGCTAAACGGTATCTTATTTCCTTATTTTTCACCTCCAAAATATTTTTTCTATTCCTAACCATTGACGAAAACCCTCTTTCCTCATCAGTCAGTCTAGTTAAGGGGTCTCCTAATTTTTCGTCCAACTTTTTAATTTCCTCCCTATTTTCATCAAGATACTCTTGAGCGAATTCCCAACCAGGCCTTGCATCAACAATTCCTCTTTTTACAAGTTCATCTATGTCTTTTTGATTTAAACCCATAGCATCCATATAGTCTTGATTGTTCCCACTTTGCCAGTGAGAAACACCTAAATAGATACAAACTTCTTGTTCCGGTCCAGTAAGTGTCTCCCAAACCTCCCTTGGTGATAATTGCTCTTTTTCAGTCATTCAAGTTATTGTAATCTCGATGAAACATATAATCAAACTTAACTAGATCAACAATTGTACTTTCCTTAATATCCTCTCTATTAAGCAAAGAGTCTATGCTTTTTGTTGGAACTTTGTGTTCTGACAGTTTGCCCACTTTTGTTGAAATTACATCAATCACTCTTATATTTATTCCCCAATTATTACCTGGGTAGCTAGTAGCGTTGTATACCTCACCTTTTTCATATTTTCCCAACTCATTTCCCATTCTTAAAGTCCACTTCTTGATTCCATCCTGAACAGATCTTTTATACTGAGAGGGAAAAGGGATACTTTTCATTATTCGTATTATACCTGAAGCTTCAACTTCCGGACGATGATATAATCCAACCAATGAACAGAATCATCAATTGTACAAATAAACTTAAGCTGGATTTAAACCAGAAAAAAATTATTGAAACTGTGTCGGGTGATTTAAGAAACATAAAAAAGGCAATTCCCAAGATGGATGAAATTATTGTAAGAGGCGGATTTACACCCGACATCCTCTTAGGAAAAGAGCCACAAGACATTGATATGTTCTATTGCATCAAAGATAGAAACGGCAGATACTCTGTTCGATGTCATTGCAATGAAGTTCGTAAAAAAATAGACAAACTAAAACTTAAATATGTTGGAAACAAATATGATTACGATCTAGAAAATTCATTCGAAAAAGAACCCAGACTAAAACCAATTGAGCGAACTGCTGGGTTTTTCTCTTATCACGTAGACTGGCTTTCAATGTTTTGTTTAAACTCTGATGGAAATATTTTGACAAACAAAAACACATTAAACTTTTTTGAAAATAGAATACACGAAATCAGATATGAAGGTTTTTTACCTTGGGCATATTATCCCAAACCGACGGATGGTAATAATTATTATGTAGCCCTTGCTTATGAAATAGTTCGTGGTTTAACCCATATCCAAAGAAGAAAACTAAAAATGGGTAAATTATATTCCGAGCTTGTTTCCAATTCAGAATTTATTCTAAACAAATTATCACAAGTAAAAGAAAGAGAGGAAATAATAACTTACATTAAACATAAATTCGGTAATTTAGAAGCTTTCATAAAAGCCACCCGAGAATTAAATCTAAAAAACCAATCAGAGATAGAAAAAGGATTCAAACTACTTATTGATAACCATCAATCAGATTAGCCACGTTGCTTTAGAAAATATGGCTATGGGGTTATTTGGTTCAGATCCTATTTAACCAGTGAAATATTCTTCTCACTTCAGCCTTATTGTCCAGAAACGTTTTTTATTGCAGAAAGCCAGATAATAACAGTAAATATACCCATTTTACGGTCTTTTTCCGGAGATCGAGGGTGTGGTACGAATGTTTGAGAATGAAAGTGCGGTTTTGAAGGAAAACATGGGATTTCCTAGAGACATGGGTCACTAGGGTGCCCAATCTGGCTGCGGGGCAGAGATTCGAACTCCGATTCTACGCTTCAGAGGCGCATGTCCTACCATTAGACGACCCCGCAATATGGGCCCATTATATCAACAATAGGGCTATTTCTTAAATATTTTATTGAAAAGAAGTTTGAATAGAGAATTGGATTTTTTTGCCTGTGGTTTTTGGTAAACAGGCTTGGACCAAACAGAAAGTATCAACCACTCTTTTCTTTCATTCTGTCTTGCTACAACTTCAATTTTCTGATCCCCATAGGTACGATAGTAAACCCAAACCCCTTTTTTGTTTCCTTTTCTTGACTGATCTGGTCTTCGCCAAGTCGCCCAAGCATCACCTTGTTTTATTCCACGATCACGGAGTCGCTGAAGCGCGTGATCGGTCCATCTTATTCCACCATAAGCTTTATCCATACTCATTCTTCGACTTGGATATCTAATAGGATCTCTGAAGCCAAATCAGAAACCCTTTGACGAATTGTCTCTTCAATGTCATCCTTAATCTTGTCCTTTAGAAAATCAAATATATTGTGGTCGTGTGGTCGAACATGTACATGGTCCATAAACTCTTCGTGGTGTTCCTTGTCTAGGTTTTCCAAAATACAATCAAAAACCTTGTGGTGAATCATTTCATCAACAATTTGCCATAACTCCAATTTCTCTTCAGGTGTTCTTGCCACTGAATTTATTTCTTTTTCAAGCTCTTCTAAATTTACAAGATGATCAAAGAATAGTTTTGCCATATTAAATAGATTCTAACTGACTTGCTGGTAACCTAATATTATTGTAATCCACTGGACCTAATGGAATCTTGTTTTCGGGGTCATCCACAAAAAACATAATCACAGGACCTTTTTTGTATCTGGCTCCACCCAAGTAATACATTACCTCAGGACTGCCTCCATAATGTTTGCCTGTCCAGGCTGCTGGACCTGAATCAGCAATAGAAGCCACCACGGCATTACCGTTATCAGTGTTCACAATTAGCATCTTTCGATGCTTGTACCAATTCTTCAAGTGGGGCTGACGAATATCCCAATCAGGAAGATAAAGCGTTTGAACAACTGCATACCACTTTTCAGTCTCTTCCAGGCTTGGAGTAAGGTCATTTTTGTTGGAAGCAAAGTATCCCCAGGCTCCAAGACCTGGAGCCATTCCTTCTTTCAAGGCTATTCCTTCTCCATGTTGGAGCAAGGTGTCGCCTGGATACCTCCTTAAATGCTGCTCTGCGCCAATTCGACCATAGGTAGTATTCAAGTGCTCTCCTTCCAGGGTAGCCTTAGCTGGAACATTTAACAGATTTGAAAACAATTGTTCAAGATACTTTTCTTCTTCACGAGAGAGGGGGCGTGTTTTATCTGGCAATGCCTCGGATAGAGTGTCTACCATTACTTCTTTCCCCGAAACGACTAAACTACCTGCATCTTTCGCCTCTTCAATGATGCTGCCAATATCAGGCAGGCCTTTAATTTTGGATTGAGGGGTAGCTAGTAGTGCTCCGGTTAAAACACTGGCTCCAATAACTTTGGCAGAGTGCTTTCGAATCTTTGCAACCTCAACCCCCTTTCCTTTTAAATACTTTTCGACGTGAGAGTGCTTTTTGGAAAAGGATTGTTTTGATTTTAAATGTTTAAGTTTTAGCTTTCGTCTTAATTGCTCAGAAGTGACTCGTTTCCTTTTTTTAATTTTTTTTGTTTTTTTTCGAGCAGTTTTGGGCATTTTACAATACTTTTTTAAGTCTTTTTATGGTTTCCTCTTTTCCTAATATTTCTATTGACTCATTAATGGGAGGTGTAGATTTGTTCCCAGTAATTGCAATCCGAAAATCCATAAAGAACTTGCCTGTATGAAACCCTTCTTTCTCGATCATAACCAATAGAGCTTTATCAATATTCTCCTTCTTCCAAGTTGATACCTTTTCAAGAACCTTTTGGGCTTTGGATAAATGCTCTTGGTGATCTTTACCTAGAAGTTCTTTATTAACTTCAGGGGCCACGAAAAAGAAATCAGCCAGAGCTTCAAACTCACTTAATATTTTTATTCTTTCCTTTACAAGGGGAGTTATCTCTTTCAGTTTATCTTTCGGATATTTACTGTTATAAAACTCGAAAATCATAGTTAACAGTTCATTGCTATCAATTTTTCTAATGTACTCTCCATTCATCCAAAGAAGCTTTGTTCGGTTAAAAGCTGGGTTTGATTTTTGAAAACCCTTTTCAGAAAAATGTTTCACCATTTCCTTGAGAGTAAAAAACTCCTTATTGTCTTTTGGTGCCCAACCCAAGAGTAAAACAAAGTTGAGTAAAGCTTCTGGCAAGTACCCTTCCTCCAGAAAGGCATCAACCGATACACTTCCTTTCCTTTTTGAAAGCTTCCCGCCCTCTGGATCCAATATATCTGTTAGATGGCCTATTTTTGGTAATTCTAAGCCTAAATATTTGTAAACTAGAAGGTGAATTGGAGTACTTGGTAACCAATCATACCCGCGTAGAGCATGGGTAATCTTCATCTCTGAATCATCAACCACCACGGCTAAATGGTAAGTGGGAAAACCGTCGGTCTTCAAAAGTGTTGCATCGGAAATATCACTTGTATCCCAAGAAATCTCTTTTCCAATAACATAATCTTTAAAAGAAATCTTTTCATTTTTGGGAACCTTGAGTTTAATACAGCCTGAACCCAAACCCTTTTCTCGACATGAATCGCGAAGTTCTTTGGAATAACCTTTTTTTGCATTTTTGGCTTCACACTGGCAATAAAAGGCATATCCTTTCTTAACCAAGCTTTCGGCAGCTTTTTTATATGTTCCCTTACTGGCTCTCTCTGATTGAACATGGTATTCATCCCAGTGAAGTCCAAAATCTTTTAGTATTTCCTTGATCCTCTCTTTTGAGCCTGCTTTTTCTCTTTTTTTGTCTGTATCCTCAATTCTTAATATAAATTTTCCACCATCGTTTTTCGCTAATGCATATGAATAAAGGGCAGTTCTCAGGCCTCCAATATGTAAGTCCCCAGTTGGAGATGGAGCAAAACGTGTTCGTATCATTAATTGAATTCTACCATCGCCACAGCTTATACTCAAAGCATGGCATCGCTCACACAAACTGCAATATTAACCAGAAAAACCATTCGTTATTCTGTATATTTAGTAGTAATTGTCATCTCAATTCGAATGCTGTTTGGGCTTGCTTCCACTGTCTACCAGTATTTTTTCCCACCACCTGCACCAGCGCCAACAATCAGTTTTGGCAAGCTACCGGCCATTCCTTTTCCAGAAAAACTGACTCCAACTGGGTTAACTTATACTTTAGAAACCCCTGAAGGCTCATTACCTTCTTTTTCTGAACAAGTAAATGTGTATTACATGACGCCTCCTACTTCGAATCTACTTGCGCTTGATGTTACTAAAGAAAAAGCCACCAGTCTTGGTTTCGCTGATACTGGAGAGATGCTATCTCAAACAAACTACAAATTTACCCACCCAAAACTTAATAAACAATTGGTAATTGATATCATAAGCGGAGCTTTTTCAATAAGCTATGACTTGAAAAGTGACTCGTCACCCCTGGAGGGCAGACCAACCCCTCCTGAAGTAGCCACAGCCGACGTCCGATCATATTTATCATCGGCCGACCTGCTCCCAGAAGACTTAACGGGCAGATCCGAATATGAATATTTCAAGATTGAAGCAGGAAATTTGATTTCTGCCTTGTCTCTTTCCGAAGCAGATCTAGTTAAAATAAACATATTTAGGCAAGATTATAATGAAATCCCCAGTGTTAGCCCTGACCCAGCAAGGGCAAATGTTTGGTTTCTAGTAACTGGAAATCGCGAATCGGGTAAAAAGTTTATTGGTGCTGAATATCACTACTTCCCTGTTGATGAAGATCAATCATCTACCTACCCCATTAAAACTTCACTTCAAGCCTGGGAAGAGTTGGTTAATGGAAATAGCTTTATCGCTCAATACAATCCACAGGAGGCTACTAATATTATTATTCGAAGAGTCTATTTGGCCTACTATGATGCCGGCCTACCAATTGAGTTTTACCAACCAGTAATCGTGTTTGAAGGAGACAATGATTTTGTGGCCTATGTCCCGGCAATCAGCCAGGAATACTATGGAGATTAGTTCTTTGGCCCAACTTTTTCCCAAGAATAATTTGTAAACACCCAGTTAATAAGCTCCCTTGTTTCGCCAAAACGATCCTGACTACCTAAAATGGCGATCATGACTGTTCTTCCATCTCGATTAATATAAGTAACCAGGTTTTCTCGTGCATTTTCTGTCCAACCTGTTTTAACGCCCAATACACCATCAATCTCGCCTACCAGCTCATTAATATTTTCTAGTCTATGAATTATTTTTTCATCAACACTAGTAACTACTTTTTCCTCTGTGCCCACTATCTCAGCGAATAAAGGAATTTTCATTGCCTCTTGGGCAATCCTAATTAAATCCCTGGCCGTTGTTACTTGCTTGTTGCCATCTAGCCCAGCTGGATTAGTAAAAAATGTATTTGTTAAATGAAACTCTTCCGCCTTTTTATTCATTGCCAAAATGAACTCTTCTCTACCACCTGGAAATTCTCTTGCAAAAGCCTCAGCCGCATCATTGGCACTATATATTAATAACCCATCCAACAAAGACCTAACGGTTATTTGTTCACCCGCCACCAACCCCATTTTGTGCCCCTCAATAAAACCATTACCAATCTCTATAACCTGATTCATCTGGTAATGATCCATTGCCACGAGAGCAGTGATTATTTTTGTGGTCGAAGCAGGTAAATAAGGGATATCGGCCTGTCTTTCAAAAAGCGTAACACCTGAATCCAAATCAATCGCTAATGCTCCCCGGGCTGAAAGAATGGGAAAATTATCAGCCGCTCCCAACACTGGTAGATCGGGGTAAATCTTAGCTTGTTTCTGAATCGGTTTTTCTGGAACTACTCGCCCAGGACTTCCTAATGCCAAGGCGCTTGTGGAAATAAGAATAAAAGCAAGCGCTGAAAGTTGTAGTATATCGATCTTGTGAATCTTAAACTTATGAGAAGGTTTCTTGGAAGCTTTAACTGTCTTTCCTTTTTTAGATTTTTTTGCCATGAAGAATTACTTTGATTTCTTTACTACTTTTATTCCTAACTCTTTTAATTGTTCTTGAGAAGGCTTACTTGGCGCATCCATTATAGCGGTCACCCCCGACGCTGAAGTTGGAAAAGCCATCACTTCACGGATACTTGTTTCCCCTAAAGCGACGTAAGTAAACCTATCAATTCCTGGTGCGATCCCTCCATGAGGCGGTACTCCGTATGAAAAAGCGGTTAACATATGCTCGAATTCTTTCTTCTGCTTTTCGGAAAACCCAATTAAATCAAATACTTTTTCTTGAATTTCCGGTTGATGAATCCTAACACTACCACCACCAACTTCAAAACCGTTAAGAACCATGTCATGTTGCAATCCTCTTACTTTGGTTGGATCTTTGTCCAACAACTTCACGTCATCCGGATGAGGGGCCGTGAACATGTGGTGTGAGGGGGCAAAATCAGCCTTACCTGATCCATGAAAATAATCCTCTTCACTTTGTTCAACAAACAATGGAAAATCAACAATCCAGGCAAAGGCGAGTTCGTCTGGATCTTTTTTATCTTTTCTTAAATCTGGTTTATCCGAACCATATTTGTCTATCGCTTCTTTATGAGAAATTCGTGGCCAAGGACTTTCGGTGATTTTCTTTTTTGGAAAAACTTCTTTAACAAGATCGGTGAATAATTTTTCAGTTAAGGCTAATATGTCTTCTTGGGTGACAAAGCTCATTTCCAAATCAAGTTGGGTAAACTCACCATAGGCCCGATCGGCTCTTGGGTCTTCATCCCTAAAACATCGAGCTATTTGGAAATATCGTTCAAATCCGGCCACCATTAATAGTTGTTTGTATTGTTGTGGAGATTGAGGAAGAGCATAAAATTTACCCTGTTGAAGCCTGGATGGTACTAAAAAGTCCCTGGCTCCCTCGGGTGTGGTTTTAGTCAATATCGGTGTTTCAATTTCCACAAAATCTTCGTTTATCAAGAATCTTCGAATAAAATTGGCAACTTGCGAGCGAACACGAATATTTTTACTCATTCGAGTCCTGCGGAGATCTAAGTAGCGGTATTTATTTCTAACAGGCTCCTCTATATCATGACCATCTGTGTCCAAAGGTAGGGGAATCTCATTTGCTTTGCTTATAATCTCCAAGCTTTCGACCTGAATCTCAACTTTCCCAGTTTTTATACTCTTATTAATCAATTTTTCTGGCCTCTCTGCCACTTCGCCTTTAATTTCAACGACTGATTCTGGAGACACCTTAGGCAATCCCTCACCCACACACTGAACGAATCCCGATCGATCCCTGAGATCAATAAAAGTAATCTTGCCATGATCACGAATTCTCTGTACCCAGCCAAACAAAACCACTTTTTCCCCCACTTTCTGAGAGGTGTCTGAGGCTAAAACACGCTTTTCATTACTAACCATACTAAGAGTAATTGTAGTTTGCGCCTCGATTCTTGACAAGAAGGGGGTTACCCAAGGTAAAATACGCCTTACATGTACGAAAAGTGTATTGCTATAAACCTCTTTATTAACCCTATTACCTAGGGCGAGGTTTGTAATTCAACAAGATACTTTTAAAAGAACAAGCCTCTCAAAAACGAGAGGATTTTTTTTCGGGGGACTTTAACATATCTTATCCAACTATTGCCTGATTTAATCAGAAGGAGTGTGCCATGAGCAGTAGACACAGAAAAATAGAAATCGCCGTTGAAATTGCTTCAAGAGTGAACAACGACACTGTATGTGACAATTGTGGCGGAGACCATGAAACAAAGGATTGCACTTGGCCAGAGGGAGAAATAAAAGTCAAAATTAACGAACCAGTATACACAGGAGGAACACGCACAAAGAAAGCAAAGAATCCAATACCGACGACAGAGCCAGCCCCTTTGCCAAATAACGACAACCAATAAACCAGACACAAGGAAAAAACCGTGACGAAAAAACACAATGTAGCAAGGAATAGAAGGAAAAAAAAGAAGAAAAAGAAGAAGCTGAGGAAAAAAAAGAAAGCTAAAGGCTAAACACCTTTATGGCGCCAACCTAAACACCATTACTAGCAATGTGTAACTTAGAGGCGTCAAGCAAATATAACCCCCATATGTTGATCGAAATATTAGATTAACATCCCTGGGGGTTGCTTGCGTTTAAAGGGGTTTAATGTCTTTTATGTTTAGTTGAAGGTCGCTGTTTCCTTGCCATTTATTAATCTCGAGACCAAAAGCGATGTTTATTTCTGAACCTTTTTGAATTTCTTTTTCAAAATGTCCCAAATTAAACCCAATCGCGTCAAACATTTTGTCATTCTGGGTAAGTTTCAGTTTTAGGTGTCTTGCTTCCTTACCCACAGTTCTTACATTAAGAACTTCAACTTTATTTACAGAAAACACAGGAGTAGGATTCCCTATTCCAAAGGGTGAGAACTTACTTATCATGTTAGCCAATCCGAAAGTAAGATTTATAAAGTCTACCTCTAAGTCAATTTTTAGTTTTCTCGAAAGAACCTCCTTTGTTAACTTCGCCCTTGATTGCTTTGTTAATTTTTTCGTAAACTCATCAATTTTTTTATTATCAATTGTAAAACCAGCTGCCATAGGATGACCTCCCCCACCATGAATAAGGTTGTCTAGTTTTCTAATATTTTTAATCATATTAAAGCCCGTAATTGACCTAGCTGAAGCCTTTGATTTAGCTTTTCCCTTACTTAGCACGATTGCTGGACGATAGTATTCATCAACAAGCCTCGAAGCCACAAGTCCAATCACTCCTTCGTGGAATGCTTCATGAGCAATGACAATTACTCCCTTCCAATCTTTTTCTTTGGCCATTTGTAAAGCCAATGAAACTGCTTTTTCTACCTCTTCCTGTCTTTTAGTATTAGTTTTCCCCAATAAAAATGATAGTTCCTGAGCACGAGTAGGGCTTTTTGTGCAAAGAAGCCTTAGGGCATCAATGCCGTTTTTCATTCTCCCCATAGCGTTTATTCGAGGAGCAATAACAAAACTAACTGAGTAAGCACCAATCGTTTCAGGAACTACGGCTGCTTGCCTATAAAGTTTTTTCAATCCTACTCTACTTGTTTCTTTTAATGCTTCGAGTCCATATTTGACCAAACTTCGATTAATACCCATTAGAGGTAATTGATCTGCAATTGTTCCTATCGCCACTAGGTCTAGGCTGTTCATGGCAGAAGTTTTATTCAACTCTCTAGCAACAAACCAAGCCACTCCTGCTCCTGAAGTCATAGTGGAATGGATAATTGAATAAGCAGCTGGTAATTTTTTTTGCTTTTGATGATGATCAGTAATAATAATATCTATCCCCAGCTTATTGGCCTCTTTAACGGCATTGTATGCCACAATACCATTATCAACTGTAATTATTAATTTAAGTTTTGGATTTTTTGTTTTTAGCTCCTTGATACTCTCAACATTAAGTCCATATCCTTCGGTAAAACGATTTGGGATATGTGGGATTACATCTAGTCCCTTTTTATATAGCGCCTCCCATATAATACCCGTTGCACAAACACCATCGGCATCATAATCACCATAAACAATCACTTTTTCTTTATTTTTTTTGGCCTGTTTTACCCGCTTTTTAGTTTTTTCAATTTGGACTTTACTTAATCCGGCCTCACGGAGAGAAATTTTTGTCAGTCGGGCAGGAGACAAAAATTTCTCTTTTCCTTTTAAGGAAGATATCTTACGGTTTGCCAGGAGAATTTTAATAATCTCTTCGGTTTTAAGCTTTGTGGGCTCCACCTTAGTCTTACCAATTATTTTCCATTTTTTCATGAGGTGATTTAATAACTCGTAGTATACTTTATTACATGAAGTTTGAATTACCAAAACAGGTTTTAGAGGTTATCAGTAAGTTCGAAAAAAATAAATTTGAAATTTATGTCGTTGGTGGTGCTGTGCGCGATCTCTTGCTGAGTGGGTCGGTTGATGATTGGGACTTTACAACGAGCGCCACACCAGAACAGATTCAAAAACTTTTCCCGGACAGTTTTTATGATAATCAGTTTGGAACAGTGGGAATAGCAAAAAAAGGGTTTGAAAATCCCCTTGAGATAACAACCTTCAGAACCGAACATGGTTACTCAGACACCAGAAGACCCGACAAGGTTGAATGGGGGAAATCACTTAAAGAAGATCTGAAAAGACGTGATTTTACCGTTAATGCTCTTGCCATTCAAAAAAAAGGCAGCAATGAGTATGAACTAATTGATCTATATAAGGGTAAAGAGGATCTTGGCAAGAAACTTATCAGAGCAGTGGGAGACCCAAATGAACGTTTCGCGGAAGACGCTCTAAGAATGATGCGGGCTGTTCGTATTGCCGCAGAGCTAGGATTCACAATTGAGGAAAAAACCTTACTGGCAATTAAAGCAAATTGTAAACTGATAAACAAAATTGCCAAAGAGCGAGTTAAGCTTGAGCTGTTTAAACTACTAGCTAGCTCTTTTGCCTATGACGGCATGGTTATTTTTAGAAACACTGGATTGATGCAAGAAATATTACCTGAGTTCGAAAAAACATTTGGAGTTGAGCAGAAATCCCCAGGCAGACACCATATTCACGATGTTGGAACCCACAGCATGCTCTCCTTGAAAAATTGCAAGTCGGAAGACCCATTGGTGCGTTTTGCCACCTTAATTCATGATATTGGTAAACCACAAACCTACAAAAAACTTAAAACAGGCGTTGTTACATTTTACAATCATGAAGTGGTTAGCGCAGCCATTGCCAAAAGAATTGCCAAGCGACTTCGGTTCTCAAATAAAGAAACCGATCTATTCTGGAAACTGGTTCGTTGGCATCAATTTACAGTTGATGAAAAACAAACCGACAAAGCCATAAGGCGCTTTATCAAAAAAGTTGGTAAAGAAAATATAAAAGATATGCTTGATCTTCGAGTTGGAGATAGGCTTGGAGGCGGAGCAAGAGAGACAAGTTGGCGTTTGGAAGAATTTAAAAGCCGACTAGTTGAAGTTCAAAAACAACCTTTCACTATTCACGATCTTAAAATAAAAGGTGACGACGTAATGAAAGAGGCAAAACTAAAACCCGGACCTAAAGTGGGTGAAATATTAAACCAACTATTCAAAGAAGTGGAAGAAAAAAAACTCGCCAATGAGAAAAAGGCACTTCTTTCTCGCCTGAAACAACTTGCTTAAATGGATCACGTGGCAATAATGAAAAAGTCTTGGGGATTTCTACCTAAGATTCTATCAGGTGAAAAAACAATTGAATCTCGCTGGTATCTGAGTAAACGTACTCCTTGGAATCGAGTTAGTAAGGGGGATTCATTATATTTTAAAAACTCTGGAGAATTAATTAAAACGAAGGGTCTAGTTTCAAAAGTAATTCAGTTTGAGAACCTGAACCCCAATAAAATAAAATCCATTCTTAATAAATATGGCAAGCGTGGGCTAGGAATTGATAATATCCCCAAGTTTTACAAACTTATCAAACACAAAAAATATTGCATTCTGATATTTGTTAAAAGCCCCAAAACAATAAAACCGTTTAGTATTGACAAAAAAGGTTTTGGAGCCATGACTGCTTGGATAACAGTGGAGGATATTAAGACTGTTTCTTCTTAAACACCGCAATTATATTATCCCAACTGACTAGGAGTGGAACCGCCACAAAGGGTGAAGAATAAGTGCCAAGTAGGGTGCCTATTAAAAGGGCCACTGCAAACCATTTAACAGTTGTTCCCCCCAATAGCACTAAAGCGATTAACATAAACGCGATTGTGAATGAGTTGTTTAGCGAGCGAACCATCGTTTCAGTTAATGCGCGATTAGAAACTTCAATTAAATCCCCTCCTTCTTTCTTCTTTATTTCCCTAATTCGATCAAAAACAACAATAGTATCGTGAACAGAAAAGGAAAGGGTTGTTAAAAGGGCCGTAACAAATAGAAAATCTATCTCGGCTGAAGCAAACTTACCAAGGAGAGAAAAGGCACCAATAAGAATGAAGCTATCATGAAACATCGCCAGTATCGCTGACGCCCCAAATCTGTAATCTTTAAATTGAATGGCTACCCAAACAAGAATAGCTCCGGCGGCAATAACAATAGCGTAGATTGTTTTTTTAACAAGCTCGGGACCAATAGAGGGGCCTACGCTTTCAAAACGAAGCTCACTCGCACCTTCCGAGAACTCAAGAATCGTGCCCGTGACCACATTTTTTTCTTCTTCGCTTATGGGTCCCAGTCGAATCAATATATTCCCGCTTCCCGTTTTTTGAATAGACGAAACCTCTATTTTCTTTTGTTTAAGAGATACTGTTAACTCCTCTGTTGAAACCTGCTCTGTTAATTGATATTCAACTAAGGCTCCACCAGTAAAATCAACAGACAACTGCAAACCCCACTTAATAAGTGAAGCGGCACCAATAATTATTAAAGCGAATGAGACCGCAAAATATATTTTTTTGTATTTTAACCAGTTCATTTTATTGATTTTGGTGGGCGCAGAAACACTCTTAGTAAATTTCTGGTAACTACTATTCCCGTAAACAAGCTTACTCCGATTCCTATCCCCAGGGTGACGGCAAATCCTCTAACTGGACCTGATGTGTGGAGAAAAGAAAAGTCCAAGGGGTTTGCTAAAACAAAAGCAGCAACAAGAGTGGCAACATTGGCATCACGAATAGAGTCCCAAGCACGCCCAAACGAAACCTCGAGAGCATTTACAAAATCTCTTTTGACTCTTTCTTCTTTAAATCTCTCAAAAATCAAGATATTACTGTCTACCGCCATTCCAACCGACAACAAGAACCCTGCTATACCAGGCAAGGTTAATACAACTGGAATAATTTTATAAATAGCCAGTGTAATAATTCCAAAAATAATTAAGCCAATATCAGCAAATACCCCCATCTTTCCGTAAACTAGAATCATAAACAATAAAACCATTAGAAGCCCTACCATGCCTGCCATAATAGACTTTGCCACTGATTCTCCACCCAAAGTCGCTCCAACTGTTCGTTGCTCCACCAACTCAATTGAGACGGGAAGCGCACCAGCATTTAGTTGAATCACCAAATTTTTGGCTTGATCTAGATCAAATTCCCCCGATATTTGAGCTGTCCCTCCAGTAATTTTCTGTTGGACAATCGGAGCTGAGACAGGAGAACCGTCAAGCAATATTGCCAAGGGTTTGCCTATATTTTCTTCCGTAATTTGGCCAAATTTTTCTCCTCCTTCAACTGTAAACTCTAAAGATACCGCTGGTGAACCTGATGTTTGATCGAAAACAACCTGAGCTTCCTTCAAATCAGCTCCCGTTAAATCGGTTGGGCTGAATGAGTCTCCGGTAATTGGAGGTGGTTCTTCGTTTTCAACTGCTTCTGGAATATTTACCTCAGCAAAGACTAGCTGGGCAGTTCTACCGATAAGATTAATAGCTTCTTGTGTATTGTGAATGCCGGGAAGTTCGACTACCATTCGGTCTTTTCCTTCAAATTTTGAGGTTTGGATGTTGGGTTCAGAAATCCCGAAATAATTGACTCTTTTTTCAATCACTCTTTTTAAGCTTTCTATTGCCTGTTTTTTCTTATCTGATTCTATTTTTGAGGTATCAGCTTCAAATACTAAATGTGACCCCCCAGCCAAATCAAGCCCTAGCACTAAATCAAAGTTTTTGTGAATTTGAATTTTACCAATACTAATGTTCAAGTTAGGCCTTTTTATTATTCTTTCACCAACTGCTAATTCTTGAGGCAAGCTAATGAACAAACAAATCAGCGTAATTACAAATATTAATAGAAGTTTCTTGGCAGGGGGTTTCATACTAAGTTACTAAGTCTTCCTCATCTCCCAATACCATCACTCGGCTTCTTGAAAGAATTCCAAGCAAAAAGGGATCGCGCCTCTTTTTTCTAAAATCAAATTCTTCGCGACTCATTGCTGTATAGTTTATCTCATGATTTCTTTTTGATTCTTCAACCCGCACTAAATTCGCAAGTTCCGGCAAGACAACCTCTCCAACTATCAATATATCTACCTCGTCGTCCTTTCTTCTCTTCTTTCTTCTCACAAAGCCCCCTGAAAACATAATGAAAGACAAACTACCAAGTTTCTTCTTATTTTGTAATATGGCGGCTCCCAATCCGGTTGTCTTTGAAACCATCGACAGAAGATCTCCAAATAACGCATAATCTTTTCTGACCCAATAGTATAATCTGTTTCCCCTTGGTTCTTTTTTGAATAAACCTGCTTTTTCCAACCTATCAAGTTCTCGTCTGACAGCGTTTATCTCTTCGCTCGTCTCGCGAACAATTCCTCTGACATGATACATCTCAGATAAATCTGATAAAAAAAGTTCCAGAATTTTAATCCTGACTTTTGAAGTAATAATGTTACCGATATTTGCCATCTTCATGGGGCAGTTGTATCCGCATTGGCCGCGGAAGGCGCGGGCAGTCCGCTTTATAGGCGGAACTTAATAATCAATCTTGTTTCCAAAAGGCACAGCTTCTATCCAAATTTCACCTCGCACAAAACTTATTTCTGTACCCTTCTTGTTATAAAACTTAGTTCTTCCTGTACGTGAATCTTTTTCCCAAGTTCCCTGAATTGCTTCACCATTTTGAAAAACGACTGTTTTACCCTCGCCAACTGTTGTATACAGCATGTGCATATTCCTGTCAACCGGGCCTGTTTCACGAACAAATTGAATGACAACGTTCTTTGAAGTTACCTGCACATTATCATATGCTTGATCAATAAACTTCTTGCCATCAACACTTCTTAAGTATTGGTTAGCCCCTGCATCATACTGCCAAGACACACTATATTCTGGCTTATCCTCCCAAAAATCAAAGGCTATTTCTGTGGCTTCAGGACTCCCCGCAGGATTATCATCAACAAACTTCCAAGAAGTATATGCCTTATCCCATGCTCTATTGTTGGGACCCTTAGCACTATATCCTCTTTTGGCAGCTTCTTTGTAAGCCGCATCCAGGGAGGCGGTCATTGTGTGCTCGGTTGCAATCTCATGACCCAATCTCTCATAGTTGCGCCAAAATACCGGAAAACCTGAATCATAAGTTGTGTCAAAGTCGTTTCCCTGAGGCACTCTCCAACCTAGATTCTCTAGCAATTCAAGTGCCTGAGCGGTTTTAACCGTATCGCCTGAACCAGAAAAATTATTGGCACCCCCTACGTGCATAAAGATTGGATCAGTCCCATATTCGGCAGCCCAGTCAACATAATAAACTCTAGCTGATCTAACAGGAGCAATTTTTACATCCTCTGCCGCAGCACCACAGTAGAAAACTGTCAAAAATCTTGTAATCCCACCTTCGGCAACCGCTTCATAAACAACATCGGCCCTAGTTACTCCTTCAACTGGCCTAGATTCCTCATGATTCTCTATTATGGCCACGATTGGCCTTCTTTCATCCCAAATTTGCTGCTCAATCGATGTATACATCTTTCCGTTAATAGGACATTCTTCTGTTCTTGGTAAATCTGCTCCAATCTTGCTTCTTGCTTCTGAAAGTTCACCGTTAAACGTAAAGTTATCAGCAGGTTTACCACCAAAAATGGAAAAGGCGGCCATAGAAATACCGGCGGTAATTAAATAAAGACCCAAGAAACCAATCACTACCATGAAATTTTTTGAAGCCATAAATTCTTTAAGTTTATTTTGTTTACCCATTTTCTTTTTTACTAACACATCTGTATCAGCGGGCATTGCTGATACTTTTTGGTTTTCCATCTATTTTATTAGTCTACCCTCCTTTTTGCGCTTTTGTAAGAGCCTTTTCTTCCTCACTTGATAGCTCAAGATTGCTCTTACCTTTTTCTACTGGTTTTACATAAATCCGGGTTCGCTCTCTTGTATGCAATCCCGTCAGTACAAAACCCGTATCCTTGCCGTCTAGCATAGCTACAGAAAAACTATGATCTCCACCCGTCTCTTTAAACGGATTGAATCTAACTAAAGATACTTTCTGTACATGCAAGCTGCCGTCTTGGATTATGTCTTTTATTTTGTTATTTACTCTAGTAAACTCTTTCTTATTATCTTTCTGAACCATGAGTATTTGGCTCAATACCTTTTTAAAATCAGCCTCTTTAACTCCCTTTGTTAACTTGTTTAACAATCTCTTAAACATAACAAAAGAAACTGTTAAGGTGATCAGCCAGATTAATGCGACGGCTAGTAGTATATATAGTATAGGTTCAGGCATATTTACTTAAAACAGCCCAGACAGGTAAAATAAGGGCTCAGACATTGTAATCGGCTTTCAATTTTCCTGTCAAGAACAGTTAATAAAATCGAATGACAAAAAAAAGAAGAACAAAAAAACAAAAACTTAAAGCAAAGCATCAATTTACTGTAAGTTGGGGGGAAACTCGTAAAAACACTAAAAACAACATTCTTGTCAAGGGTCAATCAAATTCAGATAAGAACAAAAATGTTTCACGCATGAAACACTCCAATAAAGCCGAAAACAAGGCGGAAGTGACTAGCTTAGCCTCGACCAAGCGCAATTTAATTAAAAGTCTTATAGTTGCCAGCCTCATCTTGAGCCTGGAAGTGATGCTATACTTAGCTACACGCTGAGCATGGGCTCAGTAAAACGAAAAGGGGGTGAGAATATATGATGTACTGCGTAAAGTGCCGAGAGAAAAGAGAAGGAAAAAACATTGAGGATGTGACAATGAAAAATGGCAAAAAAGCCAAGAAGGGAAAATGTGAAGTTTGTGACACAACAATGTTTAAGATTGGAGGATAAATTAATCTTTCAATCACAAAATTAAAAGGCGTATCCGGTACATTACCGGATCGCTTTTGTGTAAAGGATATTTATTCCTCAAGAAGAATCGTCACAGGACCATCAAGCTCACTTTTAATCTTCATGTAATCACCAAAGGAACCAGCTTCAGTCTCTATTCCAAGTTTAGTTAATTTTTGAATAAAATATTTATATAGCTTATTAGCATCACTGAGTTTTGCTGCTTTAACAAATGAAGGTCTATTGCCTTTTGAAGTATCCGCATAAAGGGTGAACTGGGAAACAATTAAAACTTTTGCCCCAGCATCAACTAAGCTCAAATTCATCTTTTCTTGAGCGTCACCCATTACCCGAAGTTTTGAAAGTTTAATTGCCAGCGAATCAGCTTGAGCTTTTGTGTCACCCTGTTTAATCCCTAACAAAACCAAATAACCCCTAGCTATCTTGCTAATAACATTATTATCAACTATAACTGAGGCCTCATTGACTCGTTGCACTACTAACCGCATTGGTAAATTGTACCAAAGTACTCCCCTTCTCCCAATTTCAGAAGGTTATTTATGAATTTTGTCGTACCAATCGTTTAATATTCTACTTACAACTTCTTTTGAACCAAGCCCAACTGCTAAACCAACAACTAATACCACTGTATACGTCATCCCTTGAAAGAATGTGGCTATTAATGTTTGGGCAATTTGTAACTGATCTAAAGCTGCAAAAAAGGCAATCAAAGTGATTACCCATCTTGAAAGTTTTCCGATTGGTTTTGCAATGTCATGATCGATTGATGCTAACGCACCTCGAACAATACCTTCTGCTAATTTAGCTACAATATAACCAGCTGCAAAAATTAGTGCTGCTGCTAATACGTTTGGTACAAAACCTAACACTTTAGTTAGCACTACTGAAACGGCTGACAGACCAAGAATGTCGACAACGGCTAAAAAGAAAATTAGAATTACCAACCATTCGGCAAATACTCCTATAAGCTCAATAAAATTATGTTTTATATCTGCTTTTCTTAAATAGCTATCAAGCCCGGCTGTTTTCGCTAATTTTTCAAATTTAACTACTTTCAAAAATTCAACGACAAGTCTTTTCACCCAATAAGCAAGAATCAGACCAATAGCAAAAACAACAATCGCTCCCAAAACCGTTGGTAGAATCGACAAAAATGCCGACCACACCCTTCCCCAAGAAGAAACTAATGATGATTGCCATACTGTTAATGGATCCATATTTATATCACCCCCTTATCTATGCATATCTATTTTCACTGGTTTTTCACACGAGTGTCAAGAAGACATTTTCCATTTGCGTTTTACTTGAATTATTATAGGATTATGATACAATGTTATTATTCTGGAGGATGAATGGTTGCTCCGGCGTAAAAACCGGAGAGGAAAGTCCAGACAGCTGAAGGCAGGGTGCGCGGTGTAAGCCGTGACAGGTAACTGCTAGTGTCTTACCTTATATATTAAGGCGAGAACGTGTTCTGAATTGACAGAGCGCGAGAGCAACAGAGACGAGTCTTGGATAAGCTAAATACTTAACCAGGGGTGAAACGGGCAATCCTCCCCGCTGCAACCTCCGACTAGAACGCTTGAGGGGCCTTCCCGAGTTCTAAAGTGAGGGCAAAGATAGATAACCATTTTTAACAGAATCTGGCTTACTATCCTCCAGAAGAAAAAGTACCCATGAAAATGGGTATTTTTTTTTATTTATTAACTAAAAATTCCTTGAAGAGAATCTGTGAAGTAATAAGAACAGGTACGGCAATCAGTATTCCTGCCATTCCTGCAAGTTTTGAACCTATTGCGAGAGCCAGTAAAATAATAATTGGACTCAATCCCACTGATTTACTCATGATTTTAGGAGTAATAAATAAATTATCTATTTGTTGTATTAGAATTGCCAATACAATAGCAGTTGCTCCCATTAGGGGTGAAATTGTAAATCCGGCAATCGCCATTGGAACCGCTGCCACAATTGGTCCGATATAGGGCACTATTTCCAGAAGCCCCGCAGTAATAGCGATTGGCAATGAAAATGGTATTCCCAATATCTCAAGACCCAAGTAAGTCATCACGCCAATCAGTAACATGATTGTAAATTGTCCCCTAGCCCACCCACCAAGCCTTTTTTCTATGTCATCAATTACTCTGCCAACCTTGTGTTTCATTTGTTTCTCTATAAATAAAGTTCCCAATTGATCGTCTAGCCTATCCCTTGAAATAAGTAAATAAAGAGCAATGATAAAAGTGGCAAATATTCCGAATAAATTTGAAAAGAATGAAACGGTGAATTTGGCTATTGCACCTGGAAGCACAGCAATAATCGATCCGACATCATTAATCACTTGGTCACTTAGGACTTTAGGCAACCCCATCCCTTCAACATAGGAAGGCAAACCTTCAGCAAACCGACTAGTCTGATCAGCCATCGGAGGAATAACAGAGGCCACTAAAACTCCTAGAAGTGTAAAAAATAGAATATAAATTACGACCACTGAAATTGTTCTCGGAATTTTTAACTTGGAAAGTCGCGTTACCAAGGGATTTAGTATCGTCATTATTAGAAGAGCAATAAAGAAGGTTAAGATTACATCACGAACAAAATACAAAAACCACAGTAACAGTAAAAAGAAGATGGCAAATATAATCGTTCGATGCGAAACTTCAACTTTTGTTGGTCTCATATTATTTTGAAGAGTACCACGAATTCACCAATTTTTCCACATTTTTTCTATATCCAAACTTAGAAATATCAAACCATTCAAGCCTTTTTTCCTTCTTAAACCAAGTCATTTGTCTTTTGGCATATTTACACTCTTCCAACACCCAATCTTCAATAACATCAGACGACTCTGAATGATCATCAACCACATCTTTCCATTGTTTATACCCCAAAGACTGCATTGATTGATGTTTCCATAAAACACCAGAGCTCAATAGACTATTAACTTCCTTTTCAAATCCTTTTTTAAGACGCTTATAAACTCTTTTTTTAATTAAACTATTGAGTTTTTTTCGATTAGTAGATAAGCCAATAAATAAAACTTCCTCTTTTTTGCGCTGATCTTTCTGTTTTGAAATAATACCCCCTTTTCTTAACCACTCAGATATTTCAATTGCTCGAACAAGCCTCACTGGGTTTTTCTTGTCTGAACTGTTCAAGGAAGCCGATTTCACTGGATCTTGCTTTGAAAGTAATTCAAAAAGTTCTTTAACACTTTTTTTCTCGAGTGACATTCTCAAACTAAGATTTTTTGGGATTACGGCTGTGGGTATACCGTCAACCACACCTTTTATGTAAAGTCCGGTTCCTCCCACCAGTATTGGTAAATTCTTGGCTTTATAAATATTATTGATCACAACCTTGGCAAATTTTACAAATTGAGCAACACTAAACTCCTCAGAAGGGGACACTAAATCATAACCCCATATCTTTACCTTGCCGTTTGTGTAGTAACCAATTTTATTATTTCCTAGTTTTAAATTAGAAAGCTTGAACTTGAAATCTTTTTGCAGGTCTTTCCCCGTACCAATATCCATCCCCTTATACACTTGCCTTGAGTCTGCAGAAATAATTTCTCCACCTATTTTTTTGGCAAGTTTTACAGCCACAGTTGTCTTACCGGTCGCTGTTGGTCCACAAATAATAAGTAATTTTCCCATATCTTTAACTTGACGCACTCGAATAAAACCTTAAAGCATAATTCCAAAATCTAACTGAAAGAATAATTGCTAAGGCCCCCACTAACAATGAAATAACAACTCCCAAAGGTGAAACAATTCCAAACAATACCTTCGCTGGAATGGTAATCATTACTCCAACGGGAATAAGATAAGTTAGAATACCTCTTATTGGCTCTCGGTATATTTCAATAGGGAAGCGTCCCAAATTCATAAGATCTCTAAAAATCATTACCGTGTGGTCAATTTCTAGAGTGACAATCCCCAAAGAAGCTACCGCAATATGAAAGGCTGTAGCAATAACAAGTCCATTAAGTAAAAGCATAATATAGAGCAAAGTTTGAGCAGAAGTTGGTGAAAGTTGTTGGCCTACATATATTGTCCCCGCTATTAAGGGCGGGATTGTCATCAAATCAATTACGTCGGCGCCACCCATTAACACTCTGAAAAGTGCATTGTAGGGCTTTGTTAAAACCATATCGAACCCCCCTGTAATAATTAGACCTCTAAAATGATATACCTCGCGGTACAAAAACTGTCCTATCACATCGATTAAATTAAAGGTCAAAAAGAAAAGCATGGTTTGGTTAATTGAATATCCTGCCAAAGATCCGGACCCCTGAACGATGAAAAATAAAAAGGCCAGGAAAAAACCAAATCTTAGAAGTTTTCCCAGCATAAAAATTGATATAAGTATTTTTTTTGTTGTGTACACCAAAAATGCATTTTTAGTCATAATTCCCCAAAGCCTAAGATAATAACCAAACCTTTTTAATTTGTTTTTAGAATTATTCATTTACTTTAAAATTTACATTCCATATGCTTGATAAGTTTTAAGGCCCTTTTCCCAAATGCGATTTAGGGTTACCCAAAGGATGCCTACCCACGCGCCAGTTACCAATAGTCCTTTTAAGAGAACTATTCCACCCACTTTTCCCAAATAAACCTGGATAGGGAAAAATATCAAATATGGGAAGGGGGTCCAGTTTATGACTGACTGGATTGACTGCGGCAATACATCAAGGGGAAAAAGCGCACCTGATAAAAATTCAACAAAAATCATACCAAACAAAAACCGTGCACCCCAAGCAATTTCTGGATGCCACAGGGGCAAAGCGCTTGTTAAAAAAGTAATTAAGAAATAGACAATCATGGCCAAGAAAAGCGCAAGAATAAAAAATATCCAAGTAAATGGATTTGTTTGAAGGAAAAATTCAGGCTTAAGTAAGAAAAATAGTAATGCAGCCTCTATTGCCGCAAATCCTAAGTTTAAAATTTTGCTGGAAATGTCTCGAGTAAACCAATAATAAAAATAATTAACAGGCCGCAATAGATCAACATTAATTCTTCCCGAAGAAATGTCACCAGCAACATCTCCCGACCGATTTGATCGAACAAAAGCGTTAACAATAATTAAACCAAAAACATAGGTCATCATTTGAGCTCGACTATAGCCAAAAAGAATTCGATCAGGGGATGAATAAATAGCATCCCAGAGAAAAAATACTAGAAATATCCTTAGGACATTTCTAACACGCCACATAATGAAGTTGAATCGATAAGCAAACTCCATTTGCATAGAAGTACTAATAATTGTGAAGAATTTCTTCATTTATTTTCTCTTCCGAGTCTTTTTTATTACCTCTCCCTTGAATACTCTCCGAATAACATCTTCAATTGGCTCTTCCTCGATTGTTAGATCAGCGACCGGCATATTCTGCAATAACTCTGCTGCCGCCACAGCCGCAGTGGAACGAGAAACAGCAATCGTGACTTGAGGAAAATTAAATTTCTTAATTTCACCAATTTTCTCTATTTTCTTAAGATCTGCTTCTTTTGAAAGGTAGGCCTTAATTAATTTTGTTTTAGCAAAACTATCAATCAACTCTCTTAAATGCCCGTCAAACAATATACCTCCTTTATTAATGACTATTACCCTTTTGGCAAGATCAATTAAGTCATCCATGTTGTGTGAAGTAAGAAGAATGGTGGCCTCAGCTTTTTTGTTGTATTCATAAACAAAGTCACGAATCTTTTGTTGGCCAATAACGTCAAGTCCAATTGTGGGCTCGTCCAAAAAAAGCACTTTAGGCCGATGAATTAAGGCAGCCACAAGCTCCAGTCGCATCCTTTGCCCCAAAGACAGCCTTCGTACCTTTACTTCAAGAAGTTTTTTAACATCCAAAAGAGTAACAAGTTCAGACAAAGTATCTTTATAAACCTTGTCCGGAATTTCATAGATTACCTTCAGAAGCTCAAAAGTATCAATCGCAGGCAAATCCCACCAAAGTTGATTTTTTTGACCCATTACAAGGGCTATTTGTTTTAAGTACTCAGGTTTTCTGTTCCATGGATCAAACCCTAAAACTTGAACAAAGCCGCTTGTGGGATACAAAAGTCCAGATAATATTTTTAGAGTAGTAGTTTTTCCAGCACCATTTGGACCAATGAAGCCCACTAATTCTCCCTTATTAATCGAAAAGGAAACTTTTTTTAAAGCTCTGACAGTTTTTTTCTGAGGGGAAACAAGGCTTGATAGGCCCGCCATAAAACCTGGCTTTTTTTTGGTTACTTTGAAGTTTTTAATTAATTGGTCGACAATAATGTCTTTTTCAACAAGATTATTCATGGCTAAAGTATAGCATCGCTAAATCGTAAATTCGAAAGGGGTTATTTAGCCACCTGTCTTTTAAGTCTTTTCCCTGGGGTAAACCTAGGAAGCCGATGGGGTTTTATCGTCACTAGTTTTTCAGAATTTGGAATTTTTACTGTTTTTCCCTTCATTCTAATAACTCGAAAGGTTCCGAAACCAGAAAGAACAACTTTTTCTCCTTTTGACAAAACTCGTCCAATCTCATTCAAAAATACGTCAACCGATTCATTTGCCGCCCTCTTTGTAAGATGGGCTTTTCTAGCAACTAAATCAACGAGTTGTCTTTTTGTCATTCTAGTTTGAGAGGATAGACCAGTGATCAAATAAAGTCAAGTTTTCGGCCTTACTTCGCTGCTGTGGTATCGACTGCCCGCAACTCACGAATCGCCGTCACTTTAATTTGACCCGCGTATTCCGCCTCTTTTTCTAACCTTTTTGCAATTTCTTTTACAAGAATTGTTAGTTGATCATCATCAACTTCTTCTGGATTCACAATTACTCGAACATCTCGACCCGCTTGAAAAGCATACACCTTTTCAACACCATCGTGTTCAGCCACAATATCTTCAATCTTGGTCATTCGTTTTACATATTCCTCATGTGGCTCATATCTTGCTCCTGGACGGGAACCAGAAATTGCATCAGCAATCCATACAACAACTGACTCTGTGGACGAAAATGGTTTATCTTCATGATGCTCGGCAACACAAGCAATTATTTCTTTAGAATAGCCATGTTTTTTAAGTACCGAAACACCAACATCAACATGGGTTCCTTCTTCATCAGTTACCACTTTACCAATGTCATGAAGAAGACATCCTAGTCGAACGGTATCAATATTAACCTTTAGTTCTTCTGCAAGGTTTACACCAATTTTTGTTTCTTCAATTGTGTGAAGTGCTAGGTTTTGACCATAAGAGGTTCTAAATTTATAACGACCAATGAGTTTAGTTACTTCTGTTGATAAATTGTAAACACCACATTCTTCTGCAATCTTTTTCCCCTCTTCAAGTAAAACATCCTCCATCTTGGTTTTTACAAGCTTCACCACTTCCTCTATCCTTGAAGGCTGAATTCTTGAATCCTTTATTAAAGTTAGCAACGCTCTTTTGGCCACCTCACGTCTAATTGAGTCAAAGGAAGAAATTTTTATCTCATTACCTTGGTCAAGCTCAAGCTCGACACCCGTTTCTCTTTCAAAAGTTCTTATATTCCTACCGCCTGCACCAATTATCCTCCCCTTTACATCTTCGTTTGGAATTTGAATCGTAGAAAGGGTATATTCAGCCACATAAGAGGTGGCACCGTGTTTCATTGCATCAGCGAGTATCTCGCCAATTTTAACGGAAGACTCTTGCTTTATTCTCTCCTCAATTGCCCTAATTTTTGTTGCCTTTTCGGCTTTTAGCTCCTTATCTACTTCCTTGAGAAGTAAATTTTTCGCCTCATCAATGGTTAATTTTGAAGATTTTTCCAGCAAAGCCTTAAGCTCGTCTGCTCGCTTCTCCAATACCTTTTCTTTTTTCTCTAAGGATTCCCGTTGTTTTCGAATATCCTCAATCAATACTTTTAAATCATCTTTTTTAGTCATAATTAATTATTTGGAGAAAATACACAAAGAACCCAATAATCTTTATTGAGCCTTAATCAAAGAAGTAATATAGAAAGCTTCTTTAAGCATCATTTCTTTTCTCCTAATCATGTATTCTACTACTAATTCAAAAGATAGTAAATAATCCCAAACAATTGGCAACTAATCCCTTTTTATTATCTTTTTTATAACGTCCCAGGAAAAACCCTTCCTCGATAAATATTCACCTATTTTTCTATTTTTTACACCTAATTCGTACTTCTCCCACTTATACATCTTCTTACTTATTAGTTTCTTTGCCGCTTTTTCATCGTCAACTTTAAAATTTGATAACACATCCTCGATGGTGTTTTTATCTATCCCTTTTGAGTAAAGTTCGGAAATTAGCTCTCTTTTTGATTTGTTTTTAAACTCAAGTCTTTGTTTTACCCACCAAGAAGCAAACTTGCTATCATCCAATATTTCCAGTTTCTTTAGTTTTTTAATAAGTTTATTGTGCAAACTCTGATGTACTTTTTTTCGCCAAAACCAATTTGCAACCTCTCTTTCACTTCTTGGCCTCAAACTTGAAAAGAGTAACAATTTATCAAGTGTTTTTTGATACTCTGCCTTTTTGACAATCTCAGCAATCTCCTTTTCGCTCAAATCTTGCTCTACTTTTAATCCAAGCTTTAGATAGTTTTCCAAGTCTAAACCAAAACCAAACTTATGGTCTAAGTAAATATTGACTCGTTTTTTACTCTTTTGGGGGGTTATCTTTGTGATTTGTGGCACAAAGATATTTTAACTCTTTTTACCTGAAGCAGCTGCACGAATCTTTTTTTCCAACTCTTCTGTAAATTTCTTATTCTCTTTTATTGCAGCTTTTGTTCCGTTTCTTCCTTGAGCAATTACTTTTCCATTGTAATTAAAAAATGAACCACTCTTATTGATGATTTCTAAAGCCAAAGCGGCATCCAAAAGACTACCTGACTTTGAAATTCCCTCGTCAGCCATAATATCGAACTCAGCCACTTTCAAAGGAGGGGCCACTTTGTTTTTAACCACTCTTGCTCGATGGCGAGAACCAACCACGACATCTCCTTCCTTTAAAACTTCAATTCTTCGAAGATCAATCCGAATCGATGAATAGAACTTAAGAGCCAATCCTCCTGGAGTGGTTTCCGGATTACCAAACATCACACCTATTTTTTGCCTCAGTTGATTGGTGAAAATGAGAATTGTTTTTGACTTAGAAATAGCTCCTGCCAACTTTCTTAAAGCCTGGCTCATTAGCCTGGCCTGCATCCCCATTACGGCATCGCCCATTTCTCCTTCCAGCTCGGCTCGTGGCACAAGGGCGGCCACAGAATCTATCACAATCACATCAAGCCCTCCTGATCGAATTAAAGTTTCCGTAATTTCCAATGCCTGTTCCCCTGTATCAGGTTGGCTCATTAATAGATCGTCTAAATTAACTCCAATTATCTTGGCTCTCGCAGGATCAACTGCATGTTCAGCATCAATAAAAGCACACTGACCACCCATTTTTTGAGCTTCAGCAATAACATGAAGCGCTAAAGTTGTTTTTCCTGATGCCTCTGGTCCATAAATTTCAACAATTCTCCCGCAAGGCAACCCACCAACACCAAGGGCCATATCCAAAACAATCGACCCTGTAGGAATACTTTGAACTCTTAATTTGTCATCGGATTTAGCACCAAGCCGCATAATCGAACCCTTGCCATACTGTTTTTCAATTTGGTCCATTGCCAACTTAATTGCTTGAAGTTTTTGAGAAGATGATTCTTTCTTGCTTGGTGTAACTACTTCTTTTTTCTTTCTTTTAGCCATCTGGCAATTTTTATCACACTGACCCAAAAAAAACAAGAAGATCTAACTGCTACAATCTTAATCCCCACAATCCTACCCACTTACTCCCTTGCACTTTCATCATTTCTAAATTAAATTCGCGAAGCTGATCTGTTTCTAATTTTGTCAATTCTCCTGTTTTAGAATCTGGATTTACTCTTGTATCAACCGCCATATCTTCCCCGTAATCAAAATAGAAAAAACTATCCTTTTCAACTAGTTTGGTAAAATTGCTCTGAAGATATTCTCGAACTACATGTTCCTGATCCTCTCCAGGATTAATCTGAATATTACCAATAAACTCTTTATCTTTCATCCCCTTCATTAATTCTTTAGACATAATAATGAAATTGGCCTACAATATATCACGGAATAGCAAACGGGGTATAGTTTAAAGGTAGAATGGGCGCATGGGGTGCGTCCGGTCCAGGTTCGATTCCCGGTACCCCGACAAAAAAATTAAGCAACTCTTTCCTTTAAGGCAGAATAAAACTTATGAAGATAATCTTCAGCTTTATCCCAATGATGCTCACCCAAACCCTTCTCTGCCATGTTTCGTTCAACAGTGGCCATTACTCTTAAGTGTGCCAATTTAGCAGCTTGAAAGAGAGAGATGCGATAAACCTCTGCATAAAGTTCTCGAGCTGTAACCTCACTATCAGAAGCCGCCTCAACTGTTTCGTGACCTGCTAACTCTTTCCAAAACTTAACCTCCAGAGAAGCTACTACTGAAGGCTCAAACGCAAGCTTAAGTTCGTCTTTTAATAATCTATAAAATTTGCCTAGAGAAAAAGCAGCCTTGCCCCATTTTTCATCACGACGCTCTAAAAGCGCTTGGGCCATATATTTTGCAGCTTCTTTCGCCAATCCCTTTGAAAGGCCAAATTGCTCTTTAAGGTGTTGCATGGCATAGTCCCGAAAACGAGTTCCTTCAGGAATATTCCTCAATCTCCACCAGTTAAGTTCTAATTTGGCAGCTAACTCTGGTGTGAATTTAAAATGCTCAATAGCATCCTTTCCACCAAATCTCCTTCTCCTTCGCGAATAATCTAATATAGCCGCTTTAAGTTTTTCTGGTGTTAAATCAGGTAAATGATCACGTTCAAAGTATATTTCTGAATAAACCATTTGCCACATAAGGTAACCGCTCGTTCTTTGCTCTCCCGATGTTCTTATATAAAGATCTGGATAGGGATAGGGTTGATTGGCGGTATCAAGATATGAAGAAAGCAATTTTTCATTGATTTTACCGGCAGGGATTTTATCTTTTACTATCTTTCTAACTGCTCTTAATACCTCATCTCTTCCGCCATAATCAAGGGCGACGTTTAAAACATAACTACTATTGTCTTTTGTTTCCTCTTCGGTCTTCTTTATCAATCTTAGTAACCCCTTTGGAAGACGATCTTTTCTTCCAATATGATGAAACCGAACATCTTCTTCTTTTGCCCGTTTAAATTCTTCTTTAAGGGTGTTTTTAATTAACTCAAATATTTTTGCTCTCTCTGCTGGGGGTCTCTTCCAGTTTTCAGTAGAAAAACCCCAAACTGTTAAAGTGTGAACGCCAATTTCTCGAGAAGTGTCAAGGATTTTTCTTAGAGCTTTTGCACCTGCTTCATGTCCCTTGGTGACTGGAAGGCCTCGGGATCTGGCCCAACGACCATTTCCATCCAAAATAATAGCAATATGATTGGGTACAACTGTACCCTTAGGAAGGGTTATTTTTGCCATGTTTGGAAATTATAACATTTTTGAGGCTAAGACGCTTAATATCTTTTTACTTTATACTTTGTTTCAGAGTAAACAAACTTATTTTTTTTACTCATTACTAGTGTCTCGTCAACACCATCAAAAAGGTTTGGTAATTTGTTGATCTCTCGTTCAGTCAACCACATGTTTTTACCTCCTTCAAAATTTTCTAGTAATTTTCCTTTTGTATTTGATGCCCCAAACACAAACAAAAATTTATCTTCTAATAATTTATTTTTCTTGGAATAATCCATTTTATGCTTTACTCCAACAAGTTTTAGGGTTCCTTTTAAACCAGTTTCTTCTTTCAGCTCTCGAGCGGCGGCTGTTTCCACCCTTTCTCCCCATCTAATCTTTCCTGTTAAAAAACCATGGAAACCGTAATAAGGTTGCTTTAATCTTTGTTGAATTAAATATTTGTTTTTACCTTTTTCTTTTTTTACACAGCAAACCAGTACACCAACCTTCGCTTGTCTTTCTATTATTGCTTCGTCTGTGTCAAATCTATTGGCAAACTCTTTACCTTTTTTAGTGAGAGAGTATTTTCCATTCGCTTGTTTTATTACCAACTTATCTTCTTGGAGCTGCTTAAGGTGAAAGGTGAAATGATCATTGGTTAAACCTGCCTTATTTAAATCTGAAAAACGAGCCCTCTGTTTAAACAAGAGGATTAGTAATATTTCTACTTGAACCGGATGGATATTAATGTTTTTTCCCACTAACCAAGCATTTTATAGATTATTTTGAAGAAATCTAGTGAAGTAGACTTTACCAACTACATTGCCTCTGGAACTTCTATGCCCAATGTTCCCAAAGCGTTAGTTATTACTTGTTGAGTAGCGTGCACCAATTTTAATCTCGAGTCTTTTAAGTCTTTTTGTTTTTCTGCTAAAACTGGTGTAGAAACGTAAAAACTGTTAAAGGCTTTAGCTAACTCATATACATAAACTGCCACCTTTGAAGGATTATCTGTTTCCAAAGCATCTCTAAGTGCTCGTGAATAAATTGCAAGTTTTTTTACCAATTCTTTTTCAGCCTTCATGGCAAAAGGGGCTTCACTACCACTTTCTTTAGGTTTTATTTCTCTTGTTTTGTTCTCTGCCTCCTTTAAGATACTGTTACAACGAACTGCAGCATATTGAACATAAGGCGCTGAGTAACCGTGCAAGCTTAAGGCTACATCCCAATTAAAATCAATATTTCGTTTTGGGTCAGCAGACAAATCATTCCATTTCAGAGCTCCTATGGCAATCTGTCTAATTACTCTTTCTTTTAGTTTTTTGTCCATACCATGTTCTTTCTCATCAATTACTTTTTCCGCCCGTGCCAAACCTTCCTTTATCACATCTCTCAATAAAATTACATTTCCTTTTCTTGTAGACATCGATTTTCCTTGTTCATCATTAACTTTTCCAAAATAAACATGAACGCTGTTGTCGCCAATATCGTGTCCTAATCTTTTTAATATTTCAAAAAGTTGCTTAAAGTAATGTTTTTGCTCTGCACCAACAACATATATTGCTTTATGGGCTTTCATTTCTTTCTCACGATGGAAGGCTGTTGCCAAATCACGAGTCATATACACAGTTGCACCATCCTTTTTTTGAACAATTGCTACACCCAATTTTTTATCAGTTAAGTCAAAGATCAAAGCCCCTTCACTTACTTTTGCTTTACCACTTTCTTTAACTTCTTCGATTACGCCAGGTAACATGGGTTCATAGAAACTTTCACCAAGTGTTTCTTCGAAGTCAACACCAAGAACCTTGTAAATTTCATCGAACTCTTTTAAAGACAAATCCATGCATAATTTCCACAACCTTCTGGCTTCTTTGTCTCCTTTCTCGAGTCTAAGAAACCATTCTCTAGCTTTTATGTCGAGATCTGATTCTATAATTCCATCAAGTGCGTCTTCTAGAATTGTATCCATATTTAATTCCTTGCGACCAATATTTTGCTTATCCATAATCTCCTGGCTCACTTTTTCAATTTCCTCTGCAAGGCCTGGAACATCATTTACATCTTTTTCTGCTTTCTTCTTGGCAGCTTGTCTTAACTTTCCTTCTTCCTTTTTTGCTTCTGCATGAAATTTAACATATAGCTTCTGCAAAGCACCTATTGGATCATCCGACTCAAATAATTCTTCTTCATTTCCCCACCTCTTAATGGCTTCCATTTGTTTTCCAAATTGTGTTCCCCAATCCCCCAGGTGATTATCTCTAATTACTTCATGCCCCATAGATCGATAAACATTAGCCAATGCATCACCGATAATTGTGGATCTTAAGTGACCGATGGTCATTCTTTTAGCGATATTGGGTGAAGACATGTCAATGACCACTACTTTTCCCTTACCAATATTTTCTTTTCCGTACTCGCCTCCCATTTCTGCGACTTGATTCACTACTTTGCTACCAAACTTTTCCATGTCCAGAATAACATTTAAATAAGGTCCAGTAGTTTCTACAGATTTAAATGGGGATTCTTTTAAATCACTCCTTATTTCATCTGCTACCGTACTTGCCAAGGAAACCGGATCTCCCCAGCCTGTCTTTCTTGCAGCAACGGCAAGTTGAACTCCAAAATCAGCTTCCATGCCAGGAGGAGTTTTTCCCAACGAAACCTCTACGGCACTTCCTGTATTGTTTTTAATTGCCGCAGTTATTAAAGCCTCAATTTCATCCAGGGGATATTTCATAGAATTATCTTCCTGCTGCTCCTCAATACACTTCCTTTTTTTTTCAGGCATTTTAACTTCCTCTCTGTAGGGCAGCAGTCATGCAGTGTAAACCTCCGTATCCTTTAGTAATGTTCACCAAGTCGGCGCTGTGTACTTCAATTTCTCTTTTTCCAAGTTCCTCCTCCAAATCGTTCCCCTCTGACAATGATAACACAACCCGATTATTACCCAAATTTAAGAAATTAGGAGCAAAATCTTTCTGTTCTGCTTTCGTCAAGGGAATAACATCAAAACCCTCTTCGACTAAGTGATCTCCAAATTTGCCCAATCTAACAATTTCAATATCGCCCTTTTCTGTTTTTACTATCTCGAGCAATATCCTCTGATTTGCCTCATCGATACATGCAACTACCTGATTATCACCACAAGGCATCCAATAGGTGTCTAAGTGCATGGCGCTCATTTCAGATTTTGCTCCTCGATTTCTTTGAACATCATAAGGAACCATTAACCTTAACCCCTGATTCAATATTGAAGGGGCAACTTGCATGACCCCTTTCAAGTTTGTTCTACCACCTACTCCTATATAACAAATTCCGTTGTGAACAATTCCGTCGCCCCCCTCAAGTCTACCCTCCCCAGAAACCTGAACAATGTCAAGGCCAGAAGAATCAAATAATCCAGCATGTTCTAATGCGGCACGGTACAAGGCCACTTCTGCACGTCGAATGGGGTGAGTCATTGAAGACCATATCCAAGCTGTGCCCAATAGATTTGACTGATCTCTCGCATACATAACATTGGCAAGTGGCAACTCTCCGTTCATTGACAATATCTGGTTTATCCTTACCGCAACATTCTCACCGTATTTTATAACATCAGATTCCACCATCTCAGTTAAATCATCTAATATGCCTATGTCGGCGATTTCTTTTCCTTTATGTGTATCATGATAGCTCTCACCCAATAATGAAAGTTCTCTGATTAATTCTTCGGCGCTCACTTCACTATAATCAGCAGTTGACTCAATCATTTCAGCTAATAAATCCTTAACCAACACAACTTCAACACCCTGACTCTCCAACAGTTTTACCGCCCCCTTAAACTCTTCTCTTGCTTCAAGTACATTAAACTCGTCATAAAACAAACTGACTTCTTTTGGAAGTAATTGTGCCAACACAGCTTCACTTCCAGGTTCACCCCACATCATCACTTTCTTCAAGGGGGCAATTTCCTCATAGGCCTCTAACCTATTCTCAAATTCTTTCTTTTTTGTTTCTGTTTTACTTGGCATGATCCATAAAAAAACCCGCCGAATGGCGGGGTTAACTAAAAGCCTAGGGCTCTCCTTCTAGCCCTTCTGCTTCTTCTTCTGTTCCTAATTCTAAATCTTCTCATTATTATGGTTTTGCAGTACATAGTATATATTATCCAGTCAAATTTTTTCCAATTATTGATGTTTTCTTCTATACTCGAATAATGTCTGTAATGAACATTGCAATTCTTGGGGGATTGATGGGAATGTTTGGTTTTGGAATAGCTGATTTCTTCGCAAAAAAAGTGATTGACAAGATAGGCAATGTCAAAACTTTATTTTACGCGCAATTAATTGGGGTATTCTTAGCCCTCCCTTACTACATTAAAAACCCTGCATTACCAGAATTTACTACAGAAAATATTATATATATTCTGTTATTCGGGTTGTTTAATTTCATTAGCTACATTTTTTTGTATAAATCATTTGAACTTGGCAAAATCAGTGTTGTTTCTCCAATTGCTTCATCTTTCTCAATACTAGCGGTGATTATTTCTTTTTTGTTTTTCGGAGAAACTTTTCCCAGCTTGAAAATTGTCGCCCTTTGCTTAGTGCTGGTGGGAATATTCTCAACGTCAATAGATTTCAAACAATTAAAAGACGGTTTTCAAACATCCGATTTTTCAAAAGGAGTTCCTCAAGCGTTCGCGTTCTTTCTAATAAGTGGAATCTATGTACCCCTTTGGGACCGCTTTCTAGATAGAGGGGGCTGGTTTATTTGGGTAATCATTGTCAAACTACTTATCACTTTTTTTGCATGGGTTTACTTAACTACAGTTGAAAAAAAGACAGTCAAAGCTCCTGGGAAAGATATCTTTTTATGGGTTGTGTTAGTTGCTGGCCTTGAAGCTATCGGTGGCTTTGGAAATTCATGGGCACTCGAAACCACCTCTGGCACAACAAGTGTTGTTGTTTCCCTAACTTCTGCATTATCTGTTGTTACGGCAGTCCTTGCCTATATCTTCCTTAAAGAACGTCTCGTTCTAAACCAATACATAGGAATTGTCTTAATTATTGGGGGGTTAGTCTTAATGCCGTTTATTTAGTGGGTCTTTACTCCTCCGCCCAATTATCCAAAATCTCTTTATATATATTGACAGCTTTATCAACTTGTTCTGGATAACAGTATTCATTTGTCATATGAGCTTGATTTCCCTCACCCGGACCAAATATTATTCCTTTAATTCCAAGTTCCGTTAAAAATCCTAAGTCAGCAGATCCTTGAGAAACAGTTAATTGAGGTTTGTTAACTATTTTTTTAACCACCTGAATTATTTTTTCATTTGGATTCGTATACCCTGCTGGAGCAGCGGGAAAAGCCAGTTTTACTTTGACTCCTGTTTTTAGGGCAATTTTTTTCACTTTGTCAAAAGCCTTGTCATGAAACTCAGGAGTTGTTCGTAAATCAAAAGTGGCTTTACAAACCGCAGGAAACTTATTTATCGAGGTAGAACCAATAAACAAATCTTTTTTTCCATCCAACTTTTGTTTTATCTCTACTCCCGCCCAAAGAGAGGTCATTTCACCAACTGTTGGTGGTTGAAATTTACCCTTACCGTATTTTTTCTTCCATTTTTTAGCTTCAGAAAGGAGATTGTCTGAAAACTTAATCATTTTCCTAACGGCTAGTGTTTTTACTTTATCTGGGCGAGAAGCGTGACCAGATTCTCCACGAGATTCAACTTCTAAAAAAAGATTACCTCGATGACCATGTTCGATTTCCACCAAACCACCTGGTTCTGTAAATATAGCTGCAATTTCATTGTACTTTTTAACCCAGCCCTTACTCTTAAACCATTTGGCAAAATCTTCTGTTCCTGATCCATCAACTTCCTCTTTTACAACATATGTAAACCAAAGATCAATTGGCGGCTGGCCTTGTTTAACAATATATTCTGCAAAAAGCATCGAGGAAGCTAGTCCGGCTTTCATGTCACTTGCCCCTAATCCTACTAACTTTTTACCCTCGTAAGTGGGTTTAAACGGTCCATGTTTCCATAAAGACTCATCGCCCGCAGACACCGTATCCATATGAGAATTGAAAATCAAAGCTTTATCTTTGGCCTTCCCTTTAATATGAACTACTAAATTTTCGTCTTGGTTTATGAATTTTATACCACGCTTTGCGAACCACTTGGAAATAAAGTTTTTTATTTTCTTTTCTTCACCAGAATAAGATTTAATCTTTATTAGTTGGGATAATAGCATTGTGTCCATCTAGTTTATTAATTTTTACGACTTCTTAACAAGTTTCATTAGTGATGCTACTTTTTTAGAATCAACTTTACCGCCCCTTTTCACTGAACTTCCAACAATTGCACCGTCTGCATATTTCAATAGTTTTTCTACGTTCGCTTCAGAAAAACCGCTACCAATTAATACTGAGGTTTTTCCTGCAGCAGCTTCGTTTGCTTCTTTCACATCATCTATATTTGGTTGAGTTCCAGTAAGAATTCCACTTACGATAACACCATCTACCCCTTCCTTAATTGCTTGTTTTACTGATGTTGAAATGGTCTTACTCTTATTAATCATGGTTGCATGTTTTACCTGAACATCTGCAAAAATTTTTATATTAGCTGCATTAATCTTTTTCTTGTATTTCATAATCCCTTTTGGATCAATTTCAAACTCGCCATATCCTTTTCTTGTCATTCTATCCACAAAATAATCAGTTCTAATAAACCCAAGGCCACAAGTTTTGGCAATTGCCAAAGAAGCTTTTGGGTCATTTAAAAGAACCTCTACTCCGAGTGGAATTTTAGCAATTTTCTTCAATTCATGGGCAACTATTGCCATTGGTGCCACAACATCACCCTCACCCCTTACCTGACATGGGCTATCAGCATCATTTTCTAGTAAAGCAGCATCGACACCCCCAGCTTCCAGCGCTTTCAAATCCTTTTTTGCTTTATCAATATATTTCTTGAGACCTGGCCATCCTTTATAAGTTAAAGTTGCTGGCAGGTGAATCATGCCAATAATAAATGGCTTATGTTCATTCATTTTTTTCATAGTGATAAATTAGGATAATCGAATAGTTTTGATTTTCTTATATTATCAAAGTGTTTTTCTTTGGAATCCATTGAGGGAATTGGTTCAGCCAAAGTGAAAGGCAGCCCCTCTTGAGAATGTTCTACCAAGAAGGGAACATTATTCAACAGCGCTCTGACCTCACTCGCAGTGATGTTTGCATACTGGGAAGCTGTTTCTTTAATTACACCATTAGTAACTCTTGCAATTTCAGATTCTTCTGCAGACGAGGGAACAAGCACCGGTTCTACAGCTCCATCCCTGCCCAACTCAAGATGTTCAACACATTTATAAGCTTTTTCCATGCCCAGCTCTTCCATCGTGTCCAAGAGCACCATTAGATCATTTATTTGAGAGGTTTCTACTAAGCCCTGCCCTTCTGCTCTTTCAGCTACCCATTGATTCCCCCCAGACAAAACGGCATGAACATAACTTGAAGTAGGCCCCAAACCATAAAACTTTATCGGAAAATATTGATCCAGTTTTCTAGCTTTAAAAGCTTCCGCCATTATTAGTGATGTCGTCCCATATATTCCTGGTTCAATCTCCACTGCTCCAATGGAAGCACCCATACTTTGAACAATTTGATCTAATAATAAATCAAGATGCGGACTTCTGCCCACTAAAGAATCTTTTTGATTATTTACAATTCCTGCTGTATTCCTATTTACATGGGGCATCAATAATTTGATATCAACACCTTGAATTTCAGAGTGAGCCTGCAGAGCTATAGCCAAAGGAATAGCATCCCTGGGTGGTGCCACAATTACGTTAGGAAGCCTGTTGTCTTTAATATTTCTAATGATGGTGGTGGTAAAACCGTGTATTAGTGGGGCATATATTCCCCCAACCACATTGGCTAACACTTTAGCTTCAGCTAAATCTGTTTCTACCAACACTGGAGTAAATTTGGGATTGTACGCCCTTAGCGCCTCAACCATATTCGCGTGCTTCTTGGGATCCTTGGATACTAAACTCACCGAATCATGAAATTGCGCCAATAAACCATCAATCGCAAACTCCTGACTTGCAATCGAAGTCGCTGCTATTTTATCTTTGTCATTCGGTAATTCTATTGTCATTTTTTTATAAACAAAAAAACCTCTCTATTTGTGAGAGGTTAGTAATAAATATTAATTTATTCTCTCACCACGATAAACGATTTCTCCTGCGGGGCAGGACAAATCCTCTAGTGATGAAAGAATAACTATTTTGCATACTGGTGAGTATTTTATATTAGAAAGCCGTTAATCGTCAATTTTTACTAATTAATGTGATTATTGGGTTGGTTCGGGGTAGAGCAATATATTCAATTATCAAATTGATATATATTGTTTGTGCTCATGCACTCTCTACCCCCTTGTTGACAACATGCCCGGTATGGGATTCGAACCCATGACCTCCGACTCCGCAAGACGGCGCTCTATCCAGTTGAGCTAACCGGGCTACTTCTCAATTTTGGTTTGCAATATAAACCAAAACTGTATATAGGGATGGCGGGACTCGAACCCGCAACCTTCGGTTTCGAAGTCCGCTGCTCTATCCATTGAGCTACATCCCCTTTTTAAGGAAGCCTTACATGCCCGACTCGGGACTCGAACCCGAAACCTTCGCTTTAGGAGAGCACTGCTCTATCCATTGAGCTAGTCGGGCGTCAAGTCATGACGGTGGCGGGACTCGAACCCGCAACCTACGGGTTAGAAATCCGTGGCTCTATCCATTGAGCTACACCGCCAACAATCCTTATTAGCCATAGAATACATTTTAATCAAAAATTGTCAAGCTTAGGAGAATATTTTATCGCTTTGGAGACTGTTTCTTTCGTCTTGCTTTTCCACCAGTACCGACTTTACGCCTCTCTCGAGTTCGAGAATCACGGGTCAGTAAACCTGCTTTTTTAAGAGGCGATCGGAATTTTTCTGAATTAAGTTTGGAAAATGCTCGAGCAGTTCCATGAACAACGGCATCAAGCTGTCCATTTTTGCCACCACCTACTACTTTTACAGTTATATAGTATTTCCCAACTGTATCTGTCAGTTTAAATGGCATTTCCCACTTTGATTTTAAAACATCGCCAAAAAAATACTTACCAATAGGTTCACCGTTAACAAGATTTTGCTCCTTGCCCTTATGAAGTCTAACGCGAGCACTGGCGGAGCGCCTTCTTCCAACCGCATATGTGAAATTCTTTTTTTTCTTTTTTGCCATAATTATTTTTTCAATTCTTTAAACTTACTCCTATAAGGATTATCGCCGCCTACCACTACATTTAATCTTCTCATTCTAATCTTTTGTAACCTATTTTTGGGAAGCATTCCCGAAACTGCATGTTCGATTACTTTCTTGGGTTGCTCGGTTATCATTTTTTCAAAGGTCACTTCCTTAAATCCACCAGGATAACCTGAATGGCTTCGGTACAGTTTTTGTTGTTTCTTCTTACCTGTTAAAACAATCTTTTCTGCATTAGTTACGACAACATGGTCACCAACGTCAACGTGTTTTGAAAATGTTGGCTTATGTTTTCCCATCAATAATCCTGCAATCTCGGTTGACATTCTTCCAAGCACTTTTTTTTCAGCATTTATTAAATGCCAATCTCTTTTAACTTTTTCTTTTGGTGTATGAATTGTTTTCATTATTTTTTCTTCGTTTCTGGTTTCTTTTTAGATTTCGTATTCTCTTTTTTAATCTTTTTGTCTTCAGGTTTTACAATCTCTTCGACCCACTCAAGTCTTACAATCTCGGCATAATCCCCTTTTCTTCGGGGTAGTGAGATTCTTTTTGTGAATCCTCCAGACCTATCCATAAACTTTGGTGCAATGACTTCAACAATTTTCTTGGCGGTTAGTTTATCATTTCCAAGTTTGGCAAAAACTCGTCTTTTACTAACTACTGTGCCTTTTTTGGCAAGGTTAATTATCTTGTCAATATCCGCCTGAATAGCCTTTGCTTTTGCTTTAGTTGTTTTTATTTTCCCATGTTCAACTAGAGACCTCATTAAAGCTCTAAATAGAGCTCTTCTTGAGTCCCTCTCACGAGACAATTTTCTGCCAAATACTCGCTTTCTCATAAGCTAATTTGATTTTCCAAACTTAATAAAACTTACTTACCGTCTTCATCAAATTTCACACCTTTTTCTCCTAAAGCGGCTGAAATAATTTTGAGTGACTTTTCTCCAAGATTTCTTACTTTAACCAAATCTGCTTTTTTGGCTTTAGACAAGTCTTCAACGGTTTCATGCCCTGCTTTTACAAGAGCATTCGATACTCTGGTAGGAAGACCTATTTCTTCAACAGAAAGTTTCCCAACTGGACCTAAACCGTGATCTTTTTCTAAAGTTTTAGCCTTTCTCTTTTTTGGTGTAATGATCTGCTTATAATAAGCCACTAAGATTTCTGATGCTTGTTTTAACACATCAGCTGGTTTAGCCGTGCTATCAGTCCACACCTCAAGTGTTAACTTATCATAGTTTGTTAATCTTCCAACACGAGTTTCCTCAACTGTAGGGTTAACCCTAACAACTGGAGAAAACGACGCATCAAGAGGAATTAAACCCATTTGTTTTTTTTCTCTGTCTTTTGCGGGTGAATAACCCACTCCGGATTCGATTTCAAGCTGAACATTCAGTTTTGTGCCTTTATTTAAGGTTGCTAAAACCAATTCAGGATTAACAACTTCCATATCAGCTGGAACTTTTATGTCCTTTGCCTTTACTTCACCTGCTTTTTCAACAGAAATTGTTCCCTTAACGGGTTTCTCGCCTGTATAAGAAAATCTAACCTTCTTAAGGTTTAAGGTGAATTCAACAATGTCTTCCCTCATTCCCTTTAGAGTTGAAAACATGTGCTTTACTCCAGTAATTTTTAAACTGGTTATTGCTGCACCTGGAAGACTTGAAAGCATCACCCTTCTTAAAGATGTTCCCAATGTCATTCCATATCCTTGCTCCAAAGGAGATATCACAAACTTAGCGTAATCTTGTTTTTTGTTTTCGGTTTTTATTTCAAAGATTGGATCTGTCAAGATAATCACCTCCTATCTTGAGTAAAACTCAATAATATCTTGTATAGAAATTGGCTCAGTAATATCATCGGCTGTTGGCAATTTTTTAACTTTTCCCACTGCAGCTTTTCTTGCTAACCAAGCTGGTATATTTGCACCTTTCGCATCTAATAATTTTTTTATTGCCGGTATTTCCATAGCTTTTGTTGATAAAGAAATTGTTTGACCTACTGATACTTGAAACGATGGGATATTCACTTTTTTATTATCAACCATTACTTGTCGATGCGAAACAAGTTGTCTTGCAGCAGGGCGAGTAGGAGCTAAACTAAGTCTAAAAACTACATTATCTAGTCTTCTTTCAAGTATAGACATCAAAGCATCTCCTGAATTTCCTTTTGATTTACCAGCCATATCAACATATTTCTTAAATTGCCTTTCCAATACTCCATAGAGTCTTTTTACTTTTTGTTTTTCTCTTAGTTGCTTTCTATATTGAGACGGCCTACCTCTGTAACCTCTTGGTCCATGTACACCAGGGGGAACACTAAGACGAGTCAACTTCGCCCCTTTTCCGAAAAGGTCAAAGCCTTCTCTTCTTGATAGTCTGTCTTTTGGACCTGTGTATTTTGCCATAATTTATCCTCTCTTTTTCTTTTTTGGTCTTGGACCGTTGTGTGGCATCGGCGTCACATCAGCGATCATAGAAATCCTTAAGCCGGCTGATCTAACTGCTCGTAAAGCAGCATCTCGACCTGCACCAGGACCTTTAACATAAATTTCCACTTCTTTTAATCCAAATTTTTCTTTTGCTTCTCTAATTACCTTATCAACGGCAGTTGTTGCCGCAAATGGAGTTGATTTTCTAGTACCCTTAAATCCTGCTGATCCAGCTGATCCCCATGCAATTGTACCTCCAGCTTCATCTGTAATAGTAACAACGGTGTTATTAAATGAAGCAGAAACATATACTTTTCCGCTGTCAATTTGTTTTTGTTTACTAGCCATAATAATTAAATAAGTTTATTCCTTTTGAGGCTGCGTTTGTTTAGCAAGCTCACTCTTTTTATAAGCACCAACAGTTTTTCTCTTTCCTCTTTTTGTTCTTGCATTCGTTTTTGTCCTTTGCCCTCTGGCTGGAAGCCCCCTGGAATGCCTTACACCCTTGTAGGAGCCAATTTCTCGTAATCTAGCTATATTGGACTTAACTTGTCGTATAAGCTCTCCCTCAATCGCTAACCCTTCTAATTTTGACCCGATTTTAGCAATCTCCTCGCTTGATAGTTTTGAAACTCTTTTATCAGCGTCGTATTTGAGTTCACCAAGTATTTTTTTTGACAACGACCAACCTATACCTTTTATGTTTGTTAAGGCATAATCTACTCGCCAACTGTCGTTTAATTCTACTCCTGCAATTCTTGCCATAATAGTCAACCCGTCAAGTTGTTAACTTGCTGAGGTTTTTTCTAATTTTAACCCTGACGCTGTTTATGGCGCGGGTTCTTACAAATTACGTATATTACTCCTCGTCTTTTAACCATCTTACAGTCTCTGCACCTTTTTTTTACTGATGAATTTACTTTCATAATTATCTTAGTTTTTGAATAATCCGTCCTCTTTTATCATCGTAGGGTGTCATTTCCACCCTCACCTTGTCACCCGGAAACACTCGAACATATCTTCGACGCATAATGCCCTTGAGTGTAGTTAACACTTCTTCGCCTGTTTCAAGGTCTACTTTGAACATTGTATTCGGTAAAGCTTCCTTTACTGTTCCCAATATCAATTTATTCTTTTTTTTGTTCATCTTAGGCTATTTTAAGTTGCTGTGTTTTAGAAATCCAAGGTCAGTTAAAATAATAGGACCGCCCTTAGCCACAGCGACGGTCTCTTCGAAAAGTCCAGATATTTTACCATCTCGGGTATTTATTGTCCAACCATCATCAAGCACCTTTATGCCTGGCCTTCCGCCTGTATACATTACTTCAATTGCATAAACAGCACCCTCTCGTATTTCTGGTGTTTCATTCTTTGGCCTACTCACAAAACACGGGATATGAGGTTCTTCGTGTAAACTTTCACCAACACCATGGCCCACCAATGCTTTAATCGGAAAAAGTGAATTTTTTCGTAAACTATCCTCTATTGCTTTTGAAATATCATATATCCGATTACCTTTTTTGGTAGCTTTTATGGCGTCCTTTAAGGCCTCTTTTCCGGAATCCAAGAATTTCTTCATTTCAGAAGACTTACCCACACTAACTGAAAAGGCAGAGTCTGTGTGAAATCCCTTGTAGTAAAAACCGACATCAACCGAGACAATATCATTGTTTTTTATACTTACTTGGCTTTTGGGAACGCCATGAACCACGCCCGCGTTTATATTAATGCAAGTGGCCCACGAATAACCAGGAACCATTTTAAAAGAAGCTTTCCCCCCAGCGCTTTTGATTAACTGATCAGCTTTATTTTCAATCTCCAAAGTGGTTATTCCATCTTTAATAAGTTCTCTGAGCTCTAGCTTTATTTCATAAAGCTTTTGCCCACCCTCAGCCATTAGTTTAATCTCATCTGAAGTTTTAATTTCCATATAACTACTTGTTCTTAATTCTACTTAATATATCTTTGTGGATTACTTCAATGGGGCGCTCTCCGTCTATCTCAATTAATATTCCATCTTTTTTAGCGATTTGTCTAATTGGTTCTGTGTGGATTTTATACTGCTCAAACCTATTTTTAATAACATCTTCTTTATCATCTTTCCTTTGAATAAGATTGTCTTTATTTACCCCAGAACCAGGAGGGTTAGTTAATAAATTGTATATCTCGCCCGTTTTACTATCTATCCTCCTCATTGACAGTCTTTTGACCGCCTCTTCTAAACTAACTGTCAGTACCACAACTTTATTAATCATTACCCCTTTTCTTCTTAGCCAATCTTTCAAACCTTGATACTGGGAAACAAAACGGGGATAACCCTCAAAAAGAATATTTTTATAATCAGAATAATCCTCTTCTAGGTGTTTAAACACATGTTTTGTCATTTCTTCTTCAGGAATCCATTGTCCTTTTTTATTCATAATCTCGGCTATCTTTTCATCTTTTTTTGCTAACTCCCTAGCTATATCCCCAGAAGAAAAAAAGGAAAGACCAAGCGCCTTACATAGCTTTTTTGCCTGTGTGCCCTTACCCGACCCTGGAGCCCCAAGTAATAAAATTATCATTTTAAAAGCCCTTCATATTTTCTCATTACAAGCTGGGACTCAAGTTCACGAGTAAACTCTAATATTACGGAAACAACAATTAATATTCCTGTTCCTCCAACTGCTAAATTAGCTACGCCAATTATATTTTGGAAAAATGAAGGCAATATGGCAATTAATCCTAAAAAGGTAGCACCCACCAAAGTTATTCTGTTTAATACTTTGGTTAAATATTTTGTGGTTTGTTCACCTGGCCTAATCCCAGGAATGAAGCCTCCATTTTTTTTGAGATTATCTGTTATTTTTTCAGGATTAAAAATGACAGCTGTGTAAAAATAAGTAAACCCAAAAACAAGTGAAAAGTATAAAGCGTTGTATAAGAATGATTGGGGATTAAGATTATTTGCCAAACCCGTTGCCAACTGGGCAATTTTAATATTCGAGGAACCAGATAAATATTGGCTAACAAAAGAGGGGAGTAGTACCAGTGAAACAGCAAAAATAATTGGAATCACACCGGCTTGATTTAGTCTTAATGGTAAATATGAAGAAGAAACAGCAGCTCTCCCCGTTCTTCTCGCATAATTGATTGGAATTCTTCTCGTAGCTTCGTTCATAAAAACAATCACTGAAACCATTACGACAGAGATTACCAGGAAGATAAGGATTCGAAATAAATCCTCTGGTTGAACCAGGCTCATTGACTGACTAAAAGTTACTGGCAACCGTGCTACTATTCCGGCAAAAATCAGGAAAGACACACCATTACTTACTCCATACTCAGTAATTAACTCTCCTAACCAAACCACTAGCATCGAACCAGCTGTCATCGTAAGTATCAGAGAAATTAAAGGAAAAACCGAAAGTTCTGTTATTACTCCTTGGTTTTTAAGAAGAACATACATGGCAAAGGCCTGAAAAAAGGCCAAAGGTATGGTCAAAAATCGAGTGTACTGATTTATTTTTTCTTGACCAAATTCTCCTTCTTTCTGCAATTCCTCTAAAGCGGGAACAACTGTTGTCAATAAATTTAGAATAATTGAGGCCGTAATGTATGGATTAAAACCAAGCGCAAGAATAGAAAAATTAGCCAAAGTTCCACCTGAAAAAACATCAAGAAGCGATAAAAGTGGGCTTCCAGAAAATATTGCTTGAAGCGACGCTCGATCAACACCCGAAGCTGGAATATGAGCTAAAAGACGATAAATAAATAATATTAAAGCGGTAATCCCAATCTTTCTTCTAATGTCAGGAGATTTAACAACCTTTATAAGAAATTGTCTTATTGTTTTAATCATTCGTTTACAAAGCCTATTTATTTTTTCTTGGATTTGGCAACCTTAGGCTTTGGCAATTGAATTTTACCACCTGCTTTTTCAATAATCTTGGCAGCCGAATTTGAAATCGGAACTTCAACTATTAGTTTTTTGGTGATTTTTTCATTTCCCAAAACCTTTACACCACATTCTATTGCCTGCTCTTTATTAACTATTCTTCGTTTGGAAAGGGTTTCAATATTAACTTTTGAGTTTGAAGGCAAAATGTCCAGGTATTTAATATTAACAATAATTGGTTTTTGTTTTGCCTTGAACTTACCCTTGCCTCGTTTTAAAGGAAGCCTTTTGATCAAAGATTTTTTCATTTTTACACCTTCGAATAGGATATGAACCTTTGATCTTGCTTTTTGTCCCTTCGCACCGCGGCCTGCGGTATGGCCACCTTTCCCACTACCATAACCTCGACCAACTCTTTTCTTTTTCTTGGTTGTTATTGAGGGCAAATCTGTCATTTTGCTTTTTTCCTTTCGTCAATTTTTGCTATTGTATCAAGAGCTTTCAAAGTAGCATAAACGTTGGAAATCTTGTTCTTTGTACCCAATATCTTCCCAACCGCGTCGCGTACGCCAGCTGCTTCCAAAACAACTCTCATCGGACCTCCGGCAATTATCCCAGAACCTGAAGGAGCGGGCTTCAATACTATCCTGGCAGCAGAAAACTTTTCCTCAACCGAACATGGAATTGTTGTTCCCACAAGGGGAATTGTAGTCATTTTTCTTTTTGCATAATCAACCGCTTTTCTAATTGCCGACCTGACATCGGGGGCTTTCGCCAGACCAACTCCAACTTTACCCTTTTTATTTCCAACAACAACTAGGGCCGAAAATCTCATTTGATTCCCACCTTTTGTTTTCTTTGAAATTCTATTAATTTGAACTACTGTTTCTTCAAATTCCTTGATTTGAGACGACATATCCATAAGTTTTAAAATATAAGACCTCCTTTTCTTGCACCTTCTGCTAGGGCTTTAACTCTACCATGATATAGGTTGCCACCACGATCAAAAACTACCATTTGTATTTTTTTTGATTTTGCTGCCTTAGCTATTTTCTCACCAACAAGAAAGGCTATTTCTGTTTTTGTCTTTCCCTTTTTCTCATTCTCTGATAGATTTTTACCTGAAACTGACAAAATTGTATTGCCTTTTTTGTCGTCAATAAGTTGCACCGCGATATTCTTACTCGATCGAGAAACAGAAAGTCTTGGACGTTTCCCTGTACCAGTTATTTTTGCCCGCACTCTTTTCTTTCTTGCTAATAAATTCTTTCTTTTTTTCATATCAATTTTAGGCTCCTTCTGCACCCTTCGCAGCCTTTCCAGGCTTTCTCCTAACAACCTCATCAACATATCTAATACCTTTACCTTTATATGGTTCTGGTGGACGAATCGCCCTTATTTTAGCAGCAACTTGGCCAACTGATTCTTTGTCTATTCCCGCAACAGTGATGACTGCTTTTTCAACAGAAAAAGTTATTCCTTCTTGCTTATTAATTTCTACAGGATGAGAAAAACCAACAGTAAGATTTAGGCCTTTACCGTCAACAGCGGCGCGATAACCTGTACCCACCATTTCAAGTTTCTTTTCCCAGCCCTCAGTAACTCCAAAGACAGCATTGGCAATCAAAGCTCTGATTGTTCCGTGAAGAGCTTTTTGTTTCTTGCTGTCATTTTTTCTTTCAACAACAAGCTCACCATCTTTAATTTTTACTGTTATTCCCCTTGGAAGGGAAATTTTAATTTCTCCCTTATCCCCTTTAACCACAGCTTCTTCATCAGCAACTTTAACGTTTACTGTTTCTGGCAACTTAATCAATTGGTTTCCGATTTTGCTCATATTATTAAATAATTTCTGCGATTACTTCTCCACCCAATCGTTTTTTCAAAGCAGCTTTCAAAGTCATTATTCCTTTGGGAGTAGAAATAATTAGTGTTTCCGGACCTCTCCTTTTTTCCAATTCATCTGCACCCATGTAAACTCTTAATCCTGGCCTAGAAATAAGTTTTAGTCTAAAAAGTTTAGGTTCCTTTTTATGAAAACCGAGAGTAACACTGAGCTCATTGTCATTTTCTTCGATCTCAGAAAGATAGCCCTCTTTTTTCAAAGACTTTGCAACAGAAAAGATTAACTTTGTTTTTTGAACAGTAACCTTTCTTTTCTTAGCTAAAGCAGCGTTTTTGATTTGAATCAAAAAGTCACCAATAGGATAATTGGTTTGACTCTTTTTGTTTTTACTTGTTTTTGTCATATTCTAAACAATTTACCAGCTTGATTTTTTAACACCTGGAATTTCTCCTTTACTTGCTCTTTCTCTAAAACATAATCTACAAAGTCCAAATTTTCTCATATATCCGCGGGGTCGGCCACATAGTCCACAACGATTGCGATATCGCCCTTTGAATCTTAGCTTTTTACCCTCTCGAACTTTTTTTGATGTTTTTGCCATATTTCGTTATGTATTTTTTTCAAAAGGCATTCCCAACAATTCCAGCAATTTTTTTGCCTGCTCCTTGTCTTTTGTTGAAGTAACCATCGTTACCTCAAGTCCACCTGTTCCAGTATCTTTAGTCAAATTGATTTCCGGGAAAATTGTATAGTCACTTAATCCTAATGTGTAATTTCCCTGACCATCAAAGCTTTTTAACGATGTTCCCCGAAAATCCCTCAATCTAGGTAGGGCAATAGAAAATAGTTTGTGTAAAAAGTCATACATTCTGTCACCCCTTAAGGTTACTTTTAACCCAACTGGCATCCCCTGCCTTAAATTAAACCCTGCCACTGACACTTTTGCTTGCCTTACAGTTGGTTTTTGACCAGTTATAATAGCTAAATCATTTTCAGCCTTTTTTAAAGCTTCCTTTTCTTTTGCCAAACTCCCAATCCCTGCTGAAACAATTATTTTGGTTAACCTTGGAACAGCTAAAGAATTAGTGATTCCAAACTCCTTGACAAGCTTTGCCGATATTTTACTCTGATAAAGTTGTTTTAGTTCACTTTTTGCTTTCATATTATTTTTTGTTACTTAGTTCCTTTTGACATTTTTGACACACTCGCACTTTTTCTTTCCCAACAATTTTGAACCCCACTCTTGCGGGTTTTTTACACTTTGGACAAACAAGGCTCAGTTTAGAAAACAAAAGTGGTCTGGGAATATCATAAATTCCCCCTTTTGTTCCTTGGGAGCCTTTAACGTGTTTCTTATAAACGTTAATACCAGGAATCAATGCTTTTTTTGTTTTCGGGAAGATTTTTTCAATTTTTCCTTCTCTTCCTTTGTCTTTTCCTGTTCTTATTCTGACTGTATCGCCAATTTTAAGTTTTAACATATTATTTATTTTTGTTTTATACTACCTCCCTAGCTAAAGAGGCAATTTTGTTGTACCCAATCTCTTTTATTTCTTTAGCGATGGGCCCTAATATTCTAGTTCCCTTAGGCATACCATTTTTATCAATTATGACACCTGCGTTGTCATCAAATCTCGCATAAGTACCGTCTTTTCTACCTATCTCTTTTCTTGTTCTCACAATTAGAACCTTTACTTTTTCCCTGTTTATAACTGCTCCACCTGGATCTGCCTCCCTAACGACACAGGTAACAATATTGCCTATCGACGCAGTTTTACCATATTTGGACGGAACACCAATCACATGTAACAGTTTTGCACCTGAGTTATCTGCTGGTTTTAGATTGCTTCTTAATTGAATCATATTACTTTTTCTTACCACCCTCCTTTTTAGGTGTGCTTGATTTCTCCTTTTTAATTTCAGGCTTAGCTTTTGACTTAGATTTTCCAACCACCTCAATAAGTTTCCACTTCTTTAATTTACTGTAAGGCTTGCTTGCCTTAAATCGGACTGTATCTCCAGTTTTTGCTCCAATTTCATTGTGAACGTGATATTTTTTGTTTATTTTATATCGCTTCTTATAAACAGGATGTATAACTACTCGAACAATGTCGACAGTAGCCGTTTTTTGCATTTTTGTTGATATTACTTTGCCTGTAAATATTTTCATTTCTTCTTATTAACCTTTTCTTCAATTATTTGTTTTTCTTTAATAATTGTTAATATTTGGGCAACATCTTTTCTAATTAATTTAGCTTTTTTTAGATTTTTTTCTTTACCGGCTTTTCGTTTTGTATCAGAAAGGATTAATTCTTTTCTTTTTTTCACCAAATCTTTCTCCAATTGATTAATTGTTTTATCTTTTGTTTTCTCTAAATCAGTTTTTTTCATTATTTTTTTACTATTTTTGTTTTGAATGGTAATTTATCTCCAGCCTTTTTAAAAGCACTCAGCACTAAGTCTTCGGAAACCCCTGCAACTTCAAAAAGTATTCTTCCTGGCTTAATTACTACAACATATCTATCAATATCACCCTTACCGCCACCCATTCTCTGACCAACAGGTTTTGATGTTACTGGTTTGTCTGGAAAAACCCTAATCCAAACCTTACCACCACGCCTAAGAGTACGGGTAATGGCTCTTCTGGCAGCTTCAATTTGAGCAGCTGTCATCCAGCCTCTACCCAAAGATTTAAGGCCAAAATCTCCAAAAGAAAGCGTGCTGCCCCGTTGGGCTTTACCTCTCCTTTTCCCTCTAAATTCTTTTCTGTACTTTCTTTTTTTTGGTTGTAACATAATTTATTAATTATTCATCTTCGTGGTCTTTGTGAATAAAGACCTTAACGCCAACATAGCCTCGTTTCAAAAGAGCTGGCACCTGAGCGTAATCAATATTTTCCCTTAATGTTTGGGTTGGAACAGAGCCAATATGGTATTTCTCGGTTCTACTAATTTCTGTACCCCCAATTCGCCCCGAAAGGACGACTTTAACACCCTTTGCACCGGATTGCATCACCCTATCCATGGCTCGACCAAGGACTCGACGGTGAGGCATTCTTCGCTCTAATTCGGCTACAATTTTTGTGGCTACTAGATGCGCTGAAGTTTCTGGATTTTTCAACTCGTTTACCTGTAAATCAATTTTTAAGTCGGATGGGGTTTCACCACGAACTTTTTTAATTATTGCAACAATATGTTTTTTCAAGTCTTCAAGTCCTGTACCACCACGACCAATAACAACACCCGGCCTTGAAACAGTTAGTATAATTGCAAGATTTTTTGGTAAACGCTCAATTTCCACTTTGACAATACCAGCGATTACCAACCTCTCCATTAAAGACTCACGAATCTTAATATCTTCAAGTAATGTTTTTCTATACTCTGAGTGATCCGCAAACCAACGAGATTTCCAACGCAAAAACTTACCTGTTCTAAAAGATATTGGATTTACTTTTTGTCCCATGTTATTTTTTCACTCCTTTTGGTTTTGCTTTTTTTACTTTCTTTTTCTCCGATTTTACTTTCACTGGTTTTTCTTTTTGTTTGTCCTCCAAAATCACCCTTATATGGCTCATTCTCTTTAAAACTTTATGCCACCGACCTCTTGAAACCGCCCTGCCTCTTTTGAGAGTTGGTCCTACATTTATTTGAATTTCCTTAAATGTCAAATCCGATATATTCATGTTTTTCACCTTTGCATTAGCAATTGCAGTCTTAACCACTTTTAACATAGGTAAAGCGGCTCTTTTGCTAACATGTGGCAAAACATCAACTGCTTCTTGAGGAGTCATTTTTCGAACCATATCCGCAACTAGCCTCAATTTTCGAGGTGACATTCTAATATATTTTTGTACTGACTTAGCTTCCATAATTTTTTTATGTTTTTTCAATAATTCGCTTAACCACTTGTCCGTGTCCCCTAAAAGTTCTTGTTGGGGCAAACTCACCCAGCCGGTGACCAACCATATCTTCTGTTACAAAAACATCAATAAATGCCCTGCCGTTATGAACCGTAAAATATTTACCAACAAATTCTGGTGCAATTTGACAATTCCTGGCCCAAGTTTTTATTGGTTTTCCTTTTTCACCCATACCAGCAATAACTCTTTGCATGAGTTTTTTGTCTACGTAAGGTCCTTTTTTTGTTGATCTTGCCATGTTTTATATTTAATTACTGTGCTTCCCTGGTTTTCGTCTTTTAACGATTAGTTTGTCAGAATATTTTCGCTTTTTTCTAGTTTTCCCAACAGCTGGTTTTCCATAAACAGTTTTTGGATACTTCATTCCGACTCCGGTCCTACCTTCTCCTCCACCATGAGGATGAGACCCAGGGTGTTGGGCTGTTCCACGTACAGTGGGCCTTATTCCCCTCCTTCTTTTAACTCCAGCCTTGTGGATTCTAACAGACTTTAAATGGGCATTGCTAACTTGTCCAATTGTAGCGTAACAGGAAGGCAGAAACCTCCTCATCTCACTTGACGGTAGTTTAACTACAATATAGTCTTCTTCTTTGCCTTGAACAACAGCCGACACACCTGCTCCTCTTACTATTTGGCCACCTTTTCCAGGCCTTAATTCAAGGTTGTGAACATGAGTACCAGCGGGAATCTTGCCCAGTGGCAACGCATTACCATTTTCAAAAGGAGCCACCTCAGAAGCAATGATTTTTTGGCCCTGTTCCATTTTTTCGGTTGATAGTATATATCTTCTTTCTCCATCCGTGTAGAGCACCAAGGCAATATCGGCGTTTCTATTGGGATCATACTCAATTGATTGAACAGTGGCCCAAATATCTCTTTTATCCCTTTTAAAATCAATTTTTCGTAAAAAACGCTTTACACGACCACCTTGATGTCGAACCGATATTCGACCGGAAACATCACGTCCTGATTTTTTTGGTAAGATTTTTTTTAATTTTCGCATAGTTATTTTTTAGAACTTTTCTTTTTCTTCTCTTCAAAAATATCGATTTTGTCACCCTCAGATAAGGTTACAATTGCCTTTTTTCTAGTCTTAATTATTTTTATTCTTCCTTTGAAATTTTTCTTTTTCTCCCCGGCAACCGTAATTGTTTTAACCTTTGTTACTTTAACGTCAAAGGCTTCATTTACTAATTCCCTAATTTGGAATTTTGTTAAATTCACGTCAACATAAAAAACATAATTTCCTTCTTTTGCAGCTTTGATGCTTTTTTCAGTAAAAACAGGTTTTAATTTCATTTTTTATCCTTTCCTTTAGGATTTTTTTCTTGCAAAGCCTTATTGTCTACGAACAAAACGCTTGAATTAAAGATCTTGTACGCATTTAGATCCTTGAAAAAGCAAGTATCTACGTTTTTAATATTTCTAATAAAAAGATTGGCCTTATTGTTTTCTTGGCTTATTGCAAAAGTAATTCTTTTTACTTTTTCTTTATCTTCTTTTTTCAATACAGCTTGAATTAGAGTATGAACGTCTTTTGTTTTATTAAAGGTATCCAATCCTTCTAAGGCAACTACGCGGCCTTTTTTAACTTTATTTGTCATGGCAACAGCCAAAGCTTTTTTCTTCATTTTCTTCGGTAAAGTTAGTTTTCTTTTCAGTCCGTCTGGGCCATGGACTGTACCACCTCCAACAAAGATTGGAGCTCTAATATCACCATGTCTTGCCCCACCAGTGCCTTTTTGCTTATATATTTTTCGAGTACTGCCAACAACCTCTCCACGTCCCTTTACTTTTGAAAGCCCAGGATGACGTCTATCCTCATAAACCCTAATAGCTTGAGCTAATAGTTTTTTATTATCTTTTTCTTCAAACTTTTTAGGTAAAGTAACTGGTGTTTTTTTAACTCCCTTAGCACTATATAAATTTATTTTTAGCATGTTATTTTTCCTTGCTTTCTTCTTTCAAAGCAGCCTCTTCCGCCTTCTTTTGTTTTTTACCTTTTTCAACCACTTTTTCAGCCTTAACCAAAGGGCCTCCTGACTTTATTCTCTTAATGGTTAACAGCCCACCACGATTACCAGGAACAGGTCCTGTTAAAACCAGGTTATTTTCTTTTTCATCTACCGAAACAATCCGAACTCCCCTTATGGTCTTTGTTTTTGTTCCCATTCGACCTGGCATTTTTTTACCCTTAAAAACTCTTCCTATTGTGGTTCCCTGACCAATTGATCCAGGTGCTCGTTCTCGATCTGATTGACCATGAGTTCTTGGTCCACCAGCAAACCCCCAACGCTTTATCACCCCGGCAAAACCTTTTCCTTTACCAACTCCTGTTACATTAACAATATCTCCTGAATTAAAAATGTCGGAGGCTTTAATTTCATCTCCGACTTTGAGTTTAGGTTCTTGATCTAGTTTAATTTCTCTCAAAAAAAGAGGGGCAAATTTCTTGCCCTTAATTGTTTTTTTGAGATGTCCTTTTTCTGGATTTGTAACATTTTTGATTTTTTTCTTTCCGAAGCCAACTTGAACTGCCCAATAACCATCCTTTTCGAGTGTTTTTATATGAGTCACCATACAAGGATCAACTGAAACGTTTGTTACAGCCATTCTTTCTCCTTGGACAAATTTTTGTCCCATTTCTAATTTTGTTCCCAATATTGTATTGATATCCATATGTTTATTTTCTAAAAAGTAACCACAAAAAAAGGTGCCAAGGCACCTAAAAAAGTACTTTGACTAATCTTCAAGAGGCTATGTTTGACGAACCACCTCCATGCGCACGAAATTATATCAAATGAAGCTAAAATGAGCAAGGGATTACATCTTAATCTCAATACTCACTCCTGCAGGAAATTCAAGGTTGGAAAGTGAATCAATTGTCCTAGATGAGGGGTTTTCGATATCAATTAAGCGCTTGTGAACAAGGATTTCAAAATGTTCTCGAGCATCTTTATCAGTAAAAGGAGAAGTTTGAACAGGAATAATGGTTCTTTTTGTGGGGAGAGGTACAGGGCCAATTATTTTTGCACCAGTAGCAATTGCTACGTCCAATATCTTAGCTGCCGCTTCATCGATAACGCGGTAATCATAACTCTTTAGCTTGATTCGAAGCCTACTAGTTGCTGCCATATAATTGTACCTTTAATGTGCTAGTTATTTTTTAATCTTGGTGACAACACCAGCACCAACGGTGCTTCCACCTTCTCGAATTGCAAATCTCCAACCCTCTTCCATTGCGACTGGTTGGATTAATTTAACTGACATATTAGCATTATCACCAGGCATAACCATCTCTATTCCAGATGGTAGGGTGACCTCACCAGTAATATCTGCTGTTCGAATAAAGAATTGAGGCTTGTAGCCTGAGAAAAACGGTGTGTGACGACCGCCCTCTTCTTTACTTAATATATATACTTCAGCGTCAAATTCGGTATGAGGGGTTACTGATCCAGGCTTGGCAATAACTTGACCTCTCTCAATTCCATCCTTGTCAATTCCCCTTAGAAGAATACCAACATTGTCTCCTGCCCGAGTTTCATCAAGGGTTTTTCTAAACATTTCAAGGCCAGTTACTGTGGTTTTACTGGTATCACGAATGCCAACAATTTCAACTTCTTCATTAACGTTCAATTTGCCTCGTTCTACTCTACCTGTGGCTACTGTACCTCGGCCTTTGATCGAAAACACGTCTTCAACCGGCATCACAAATGGCTTTTCAACGTCTCTTTTTGGTTCAGGAATATACTCATCAATTGCTTTAATAAGCTCCAATATTTGCTTTTCAGCCTCAGCGTCACCCTCCAAAGCCTTTAAAGCACTCCCTTTAATAATTGGTACCTTGTCACCTGGATATTCATATTTTTTAAGAAGATCTCGAACATCAGCCTCAACCAATTCAATTATTTCAGGATCATCAACCTGATCGATTTTGTTTAGAAAAACAACTAATACAGGCACGTTTACTTGACGAGCCAAGATAACGTGTTCACGAGTTTGTGGCATAGGACCATCTGCAGCTGAGATGACTAATATTGCACCGTCCATCTGGGCGGCACCTGTGATCATGTTTTTGATATAGTCTGCGTGTCCTGGAGCATCAACGTGAGCATAATGCCTCTTATCAGTTTCATATTCGATGTGGGAAATATTAATTGTTACTCCTCTTTCTTTTTCTTCTGGAGCATTATCAATTTCATCAAACTTAAGAGGTTCAGTCTTATTACCTGACTGTTTTGACAAAACAGAGGTTATTGCCGCGGTTAAAGTAGTCTTTCCATGATCAACGTGACCAATGGTCCCAACATTAACATGGGGCTTTGTTCTTTCAAATTTCTTTTTTGTAGCGGCTGCCATATTCTTATTATATTCTTACAAACTAAAAAGGGCAAAAAAGCCCTTAGTCCTCGTATTATAAATAGCCTCAATTACCTCTGTCAAGGGTTACTTGTCTTCGGCTCCTGTATTTTTTTCTATTATTTTCTCTGAAATACTGGCGGGTACCTCATCATAATGACTTGGCTCCATATAAGGACTGGCTCTACCTTGCGAAATCGAGCGCACAGTTGTCACATAACCAGTTAACTCGGCTAAAGGCGCAAGCGCATTTATAACAATCATGCCCGCTCGCTCCTCTGTCCCTTGAATTTGAGCTCTCTTACTGGATAGGTCGCCTATTACATCCCCCATGAACTCATCTGGGGTGGTTACTTCAATCTTCATTATTGGCTCAAGCAACACCAATTCAGCGTTTCTTGAGGCTGTTTCTAGGGCCATCGAGCCTGCAATTTTGAAAGCTATGTCTGAGGAATCAACATCGTGGTAAGTTCCGTCATAAAGAATAACTTTCATATCGGTTAGAGGATAGCCCGCCAAAACACCCTTTTCCATCTTTTCCTTAACCCCTTTTTGGACAGATGGAATAAACTCGGATGGGATAGAACCACCTTTTATCTTTGATTCAAATATATACCCCTCTCCTCTACCAAGAGGTTCAACTCTAATGAAACAATGACCATATTGCCCTCGACCACCAGTTTGGCGAATATATTTACCTTCAGCTTTTGCTTCATTTTTGATTGTCTCTTTATAGGCAACCTGAGGAGAACCTGTTGTTGCCTCAACCGTAAATTCTCTTTTCATTCTATCTACTAGTATTTCAAGTTGAAGCTCTCCCATCCCAGAAATAATTGTTTGCCCCGTTTCGTGATCTGATTTGATTTTAAAAGTAGGATCTTCATCTGAAAGTTTTTGAAGGGCCAAACCCATTTTTTCCTGATCAGCCTTTGTTTTTGGTTCAATGGCCAAAGAAATCACTGGTTCAGGAAAAGTTATTGACTCAAGAAGTATTGGATGAGCAGGATCAGACAAAGAATTACCTGTCGTTGTCTCTTTGATTCCAACTGCCGCAACAATTTCTCCTGCAAACGCCTCGTCCAACAATTCTCTTTGATCAGCGTGCATCAAAACCAACTTACCTACTCGCTCAGTTTTTTGTTTTGAAACATTGTAAATACTATCGCCTGGCTTAATTGTGCCAGAATACACCCTCATGTAAACAAGTCTACCCACGTGTGGATCAGTCATTACCTTAAAAGAAAGGGCTGAAAAAGGTTCAGAGTTTTTGGGCGCTCTTTTTTCTAACTTTCCTGTTTTTGGATTTTCTGCCTCAATTGGAGGTAGATCAATTGGAGCAGGTAAAAATTCAATTGCGGCATTTAATAAAAGTTGAACCGTTGCCGTCCGATTGTCTCCCCCCAATATTGGGAAAAACTTACCGGCAATAACGCCTATTCTAATGGCTGTTTTTATTTCCCCCTCAGTTAATTCTTCACCCTCTAAATATTTTGCCAATATAGCATCATCGTATTCAGCCACAGCTTCGATCAATTCTTCTCGAGCTTTTTTGGCCTGATCCTTTAATTCTTCTGGAATATCTCCTTCAGTTAATTTATTGTCTTCAATTCCTTTATAAGTAAAGGCTTTCATTTTAATAACATCAACAACCCCTTTAAGGTCGTGTTCTAAACCTATTGGCAGTTGAATTGGGGCAACATTTGCACCCAATCGTTCGCGGATACTCTTAATACTCTTCTCAAAATCAGCACCAACAAGATTAAGCTTGTTTAAGATACAAATTCTTGGAACATCATACTTATTTGCTTGTCGCCAAACTGTTTCTGATTGACTCTCAACTCCAGTGCGTCCATCAAAAACCATCACTGCGCCGTCCAAAACTCGGAGAGACCGCTCGACCTCAGCTGTGAAATCAATGTGCCCGGGAGTATCAATAATGTTTACTCTGTATCTTCCTTCATCAACAGAGGATTTTTCTTTCAAATTCCAAAAAGTAGTAACTGCAGCAGACATGATGGTAATTCCTCGCTCTCTCTCTTGTTCCATCCAGTCAGTGACAGTTGTTCCCTCATCAACCGAACCGTGTTTATAAGTTTTTCCTGTTTCAAAAAGAATTCGCTCTGTCGTGGTTGTTTTACCAGCGTCTATATGCGCAATAATCCCAATATTTCGGACTTTTTCCATAGGGATATTTCGGTCTTCTGTGACCGTTGAAACAAGCGCTGATTTTTTCTTTTTAACTTCTCCTGCCATATAACTATTTTACACAATAAACTGCTTCCCTGAGGGAAGCAGTCTTAACTTCATTCCAATTTTCTACCACCTGAAATGGGCAAAGGCTCTATTTGCTTCAGCCATCCGCTCCATATCAGTTTTCTTTTTAACAGCTCCTCCTTCACCTTTTGAAGCATCAGTTATCTCTACTGCAAGTTTCTCGGCAAATGTGTGATACTCAGAGTTTGACCTGGCTCGAGCGGCAAAAATGAGCCATCGTATTGCTAAAGATTCACGCCTTGCGCCGCGAACAGGCATTGGCACTTGATATGCGGCCCCACCAACTCTTCTTGGGCGTACCTCCATTGAAGGTTTTATCTGTTCGATTGCTTTTGAAAAAACATTAATAGGATCTTCGCCACTTTCTTTAATCGATTCAAGGGCTTGGTAAACCTGTTTTTCGGCAACACTTTTCTTCCCATCCTTCATACTTCGATTAATTAACTTTGTCACTAAACGATTATTATAAATGGGATCTGGAGATGTTTTTCTTTGTTTTGCTGGTCCTCTTCTTGGCATGTTATTTAGTTTCTGGTGCCTCTGCGGCTGGTGCGACTTCCCCTGTTTCAGAAGACGCGGCCGTCGCAACGACTCCACCTTTCTTGGTTCCATATCTACTTCTTGATGTTACTCTTCCAACTACCCCGCCCGTATCGTATTTTCCTCGAACAATTTGATATTTAATTCCTGGCAAATCCTTCACCCTTCCTCCACGGACCATGACAATAGAATGCTCGGCTAATTCATGACCTTCTCCGGGAATATAAGCAGTGATTTCTTGCTTATTCGATAATCTTACCCTGGCAACTTTTCTAAGGGCCGAGTTTGGCTTTGATGGAGTCATTGTCCTAACTTGAATAACCACACCACGCTTAAACGGTGAGGAGTGATCACTAAATTTACGATCCTTAGTGTTGAACCACCGCTTTAAAGCAGGCTTTTTGACCTTACTTTTGGCCTTTTTTCTACCTTTTCTTACTAATTGAGATGTTGTTGGCATAACGAGTTATTATACTACTTTTAATAAAATGGGCACTATTTTTCTGGTTGGGGCAAAACTTCTTCATTTGGACCGACAGGAATCAACCTTCCAATAATGACGCTTTCTTTGAGTCCCACTAATTTATCTGTCTTACCGGAAATCGAAGCCTTAGTTAAAACATCAGTAGTTTGTTCAAACGAAGCGGCGGACAACCACGACTCTGTAAACAACGCCCTCTTAGTTATTCCCAAAACAACCTGTTGAGCTGAGGCTGGTTCGCCTCCTGCTGCAAGCACTTTTTCATTCTCTTCCTCAAAAGTAGCCTTGCTTATCAATTCACCCGGCAACATTGAAGTGTCTCCGGAAGTAACAATTCTTACTTCGTCGCTCATCTTTTTTGAAATAATTTCGAAATGTTTATCACTAATTGGAATTCCCTGAGATTCATAAACGGCTTGTAGTTCATTAACTAGATATTTTTGAGCCTCTCTTAAGCCTCTAATTAAGAGGATTTCTTTAATATCGAGAGAGCCTGTAGCCAAAGCTGTACCCGCTTCAATGGTTTGGCCGTTGGTTACTGAAAGCTTGATTGTTTTTGGAATAGAATACTCTCTTTCTTCTATTGGTTTTGTATTAGAAGTGGACACAATTACTTTAGTGCCCTCTTCTTCTGATTCAATTACTTTAACCTTTCCTGGAATCTCAGATATAGGTGACAATGCTTTTGGAGTTCTAGCTTCAAATAATTCTTCAACCCTAGGAAGACCTTGAGTAACGTCCAAGCCAACAATTCCGGCAGAGTGTTTTGTCTTAAGTGTTAACTGTGTTCCGGGTTCACCAATGGATTGGGCGGCCATAACTCCAACCGGAGTGCCGATTTCAACAATCTTCTTGCTTGAAAAGTCCCAACCATAACACTTTGCACATACTCCATATCTTACTCCACAAGTTAGAGGAGACCTGACCTCAACCTCCTCAATTCCAGTTTTTTCAATTTCAAGAGCCTTTTCTTCATCGACTATCTTTCCCTTTTTAATAATAGTTGTTTTCCCCGATTTTATTTCTTCATTAATAGCTCTGCCAATAATTCTTTTTGCGAAAGAATTTGGCCTTTCTTTTCTTTTAATCATGTATCCCTTTTTTGTTTTACAGTCTTCGGTACGAATGATTACATCATGGGCCACATCAACTAACCTTCTCGTTAAATATCCTGCATCAGCAGTTTTCAAAGCACTGTCTGTTAACCCCTTTCTTGATCCCCTAGACGAGGTAACATACTCGAATGCAGACAGGCCCTCTTTAAAGTTTGACTTGATGGGAAGTTCAACAATCTTACCCAAAGGATCAACAACAAGTCCTCTAATTGCCGCTAACTGTTTAACTTGATCCATAGAAGTTCGTCCTACTTTTGCATCAATAACCATTCTAATTGGGTTTGTTTTATCCATTTGTTCCCAAGTTTTGTTGGCCAGATCCTCGGTAACATCAATCCAAACTTCTTGGCTTAATCTTTTTCTCTCTGCGTCTGTAATTAACCCTTGGGCAAAATTGGTTTCAATACCTGCAACTTGGTTTTCAGCCTCTTTAAGAATCTTTTCTTTGTTTGGATAAGTTTTGGCGTCAGAGATAGCAAAAGACAAACCTGAAATAGTACCACCGATAAATCCTAATCTTTTTATTTCATCGATCATTCGAACTACCTCTTTTGTTTCTACCTCTGAGTAAGCTTTTGAAAATAGCTTTCTAATAACAGAAGATGTAACTGATTCATTTACAAATTCAAAACCATCAGGCAAAGTTTCATTAAATATGATTCTCCCAACCGTTGTCACGACCACCTCTTTTTCAATTTTTACCTTTATTTGTTGTCGTAATTTAATTGCACCTACTTGATACGCTTGAATTGCTTCAGCAGAAGAATAAATAGTTTCAGTTTCACCAATTCTTGAATCAACGGTTGTAAAATAATAAACACCAAGGGCCATTTCTTTACTGGCTGGAGTGGAAACAGGTGAACCGTCTGAAGGACGAAGTAAATTTCGTTCAGGCAACATCAGCTCTATTGCTTCCTTGATTGATCGCTTAGACAGAGGTACATGAACCGCCATTTGATCACCATCAAAGTCTGCATTGAATCCAGAACAAACAGCAGGATGAATTCTGATTGCTCCACCGTCGATCAACACTGGATAAAAAGCTTGCATCGAAAGCTTATGAAGAGTTGGAGCACGGTTAAGTATTACTGGATGATTTTCAGTAATCTCTTCTAATATATCGTACACTTCTGGTGGGGTTCGATCGAGCATGTTTTTAGCTGATTTAACATTTGGAACAATCCCTCTGGTGATCATCTCACGCAAAACAAATGGTTTAAACATCTCCAATGCCATGTCTTTAGGTAAACCGCATTGATTAAGAGTCAACTCTGGTCCAACAATAATTACAGACCGACCTGAATAATCAACACGCTTCCCAAGCAGATTTTGTCTAAACCGGCCTTGCTTCCCTTTGAGCATGTCGGAAAGAGAACGTAATGGCTGTCGACCACGACCTCTTCTGGTTGCTTTTCTCTGAGAAGCATCAATTAATGAATCAACCGCCTCCTGTAACATTCTTTTTTCATTTCGAAGAATTATTTCAGGAGCACTTAAACCAATTAAATGCTTGAGTCTATTGTTTCTATTAATAACTCTTCTATAAAGATCGTTGAGATCACTAGTTGCAAAACGGCCGCCAGATAACTGAACCATTGGTCTAAGATCAGGGGGTAATACAGGCAATACTCTTAAAACCATCCAAGAAGGATCAATTTCAGCTTGTTTTAATCCATCTACTGTTTTAATTCTTTTTGTTAACTTCACATACTTTGCACTCGTAGGCTTTGTTTCTGCCAATTCTTTTCTCAAAGAATCTGTTAACTCCTCTAAATTTACTCCCTTAAATGCTTCCAGTATTGCTTCGGCGCCCATTTTCACCTCAATAAAATCAGCGGTGGAGTGGCTAACTAATTCGTCATATTCTTCTTCAGATAGGATGGAAAGTCTTTTTACATTTCTAACTAAGGAAAGGAGGCTTGAATAATACTTGCCTGTTCTTTCAAGAGTGGTGGTCATATCTTCGTTAATGGCTGTTTCAGTTTTTCTTGCATTCAAGTCAATTTCTCCCAAAGCTAACGAAAGTTGTTCCTTGTCTTTGATTTTTTGCTTTATCTTGTCCCTTGATTCTTCAGCATCCTGTTTTACTTTATCTTTCTTTTCTTCATATAAAACCTCGATCTCTTTTTCACGCTCATTTTTTGCCTTTTCCAACTCTTTCATTGCAGATTTTTTGCCTTTTTCATCTACATTTAGAACTAAATATCTGGCAAAATAGACAACTTTCTCAATAGCTCTTGGGGGGACATTTAATACTAATGAAACAGTTGATGGGGCTCCCTTAAAGTACCAAACATGTACCGCCGGACTGGCAAGATTAATATGCCCAATTCTTTCTCTCCTTACCCTGCTTTGCGTTACTTCAACTCCACATTTATCACAAGTAACACCCTTATATCTTATTCTTTTGTATTTTCCACAGTAACACTCCCAATCTTTTGTTGGTCCAAAAATCCTCTCATCAAATAATCCATCTTTCTCTGATTTTAGTGTTCTGTAATTGATTGTCTCAGGCTTAGTTATTTCCCCTCGAGACCACTTTCGAATTTCTTTAGGAGAAGCTAATCGAATTTTAAGGCCACTAAAGTCGGCTAAGTTTTTTAGGTCAGCTAATGGTTCCATGTTTTATTTATTTACCTCCTTTATTTCCATTGGACTATTGGGTTTTGTTAATTCTCTTGTAACAACGGTTTCTGCACCTGAAGCTTTTGCAAGCTCTCGGGACTCAGGGCTAACTTTATTTTCTGACAGATCCTTTTTATATTTTGCCCCTACTGCTTCGATATTCAAACCCAACGCGTTTAGTTCCCTGACAAGAACTTTAAAACTTTCAGGGGCCGTTGCTTCAGGAATGTCGGTTCCTTTAACAATTGCCTCAAATGCTCTAGCTCGACCCAATACATCATCTGACTTTAAGGTCAACATTTCTTGCAGAGTATGTGCGGCTCTATGTGCTTCAAGGGCCCAAACTTCCATTTCTCCTAGTCGCTGTCCTCCCATTTGAGCCTTGCCTCCCAATGGTTGCTGAGTAACAAGGGAGTATGGACCAGTACTTCGAGCGTGCATTTTATCCTCAATCATGTGAATTAGCTTCAATATATAGGAAATTCCAACAACAGTTTCTTCCATAAAAGGTTCCCCTGTTCTTCCATCATAAAGCCTTGTCTTTCCACTAACTGGCAACCCAGCAGATTTTAACTCGTTTGCAATAACATCCTTATCAATTTTGTCAAAAACAGGTAAAGCCGCCTTTTCATTTTTTTCATGAAGTGCCCAGCCCAAATGGGTTTCCAATAATTGTCCCAGGTTCATTCGAGCCAATACCGACAGAGGGGAAATTATAATATCGATTGGTGTACCGTCTTCGAGATATGGCATATCAGAAACGGGCATTATTTTGGCGATTACCCCCTTATTCCCATGCCTTCCAGCTATTTTGTCACCAACAGTTATCTTCCTTATCTGAGCCACTTTAACAATAATTTTCTTTAGAACACCCGGACCCAATTCATCCCCCTTACCTCGGTCTAGAATTTGAACGTCAATAACAATTCCCCTTTCTCCATGTGGTACACGAAGCGAGGTATCTCTCACTTCCCGAGCTTTTTCTCCAAAAATAGCCCTTAACAACCGCTCTTCTGCTGTTAATTCCGTTTCTCCTTTTGGAGCAATTTTCCCAACTAAAATATCATTGGGTCCAACCTCTGCACCAATAACAACTATTCCATCTTCTGCCAAGTTTGCCAATTCTGTTTCGGCCACATTAGGAATATCACGAGTCAACTCTTCTGGTCCCAGCTTTGTATCAACAATCTCTGCATTATGAATCTCAATATGAATCGAGGTAAGCATGTCTTCTTTAACCAGTTTGTCCGAAACTAATATTGCATCTTCAAAACCGTAACCCTCAAAAAAAGTATAGGCAATTACCAGATTCTTACCCAAAGCCAATTCACCCTCTTCTACTGAGGGTCCGTCGGCCAACAAGCTTCCTTTACTTACCTTTTGCCCTGGCTTAACTACTGCCCTTTGGTTATAGCAGGTTGAACGAGCTGTTCTCCTAAACTTGGATAAATGATATGTTTCTGTCTTTCCATCGCCTGCCACTTCAACTTCTTCACCCGATTGCTCAATTGGGTCAATTTTCTTGTTTAATTTAACCTCTATCTTATTGGCATCCACAAAAGTCACTGTTCCTGGAAATCTTGCTCGAATAACTCTCCCCATGCCCCCTGCAATTAACTCCTCCATTCCTGTACCCACAATTGGTGCTTCAGGACGAATCAATGGAACAGCTTGGCATTGCATGTTTGATCCCATTAAAGCTCGGTTTCCCTCATCATGAGCCAAAAATGGAATCAGAGAAGCGGAAGTACCAACAACTTGTCTTGCAGTAACATCAACATAATCAATTAAACTAACAGGCCCTTCGGCAACAGAGCCTAAATGCCTGTACGGCACTCTTTTGTCAGTAATGTAACCATGGCGATCTGTTTTGATTCCCGAATGAGTAATGTAATAGTTTTCTTCATCGTCAGCGGTTAAATAAACTATTTCATCAGACACTTTTACCTTGGCTACCCTACCTTTTTTATTTTTTACAATTTTTCGATATGGAGTTTCTATAAAACCATATTCATTAACTTTGGCATAAAGTGCCAAATAGGTTACTAGTCCAATATTGGGGCCTTCTGGGGTTCTAACCGGGTCAATTCTTCCATATTGAGAAGAGTTAACGTCTCGAATAGAAAACGAGGCTCTTTCTCTATTTATTCCACCTGGCCCTAAAACGGACACTCTTCTTAAGTTATCGATTTCACTTAAAGGATTGGTGTCATCAAGTATGGTTGAAAGTTGATTTGATCTAAAAAATTCATTTAATGAGGCAATTAAAGGTCTTGCGTTTACTAAATTTGAAGGTGTTGGTTTGTCATCAGGAGAAATTAAACTCATTTTCTCTTTTACCGATCTTTCTAGCCTCAAAAGTCCTATTCTAAACGCGTTTGTTGCCACTAATTCGCCCACTCTTCTTAGTCTTCTGTTTGAAAGATGGTCAATGTCATCAACTCGTCCATCACCGTTTTGGAGATTGATTAGATAGTTAATGGTTGCGACAAAATCTTCTTTTGTTAATACCCAATTTCTTTTTTCATTTGAAATACTCAGCCCCAAGCGTTTGTTTATCTTATATCGACCCACTCTTCCCAAATCATATCTTCTTGGTTCAAAAAATAACCCTTTAAAGAGATTTTCAGCGTTTTCAATAACTGCTGGCTCACCTGGTCTTAATTTTCGGTATATTTCAAGAAGGGCTTCCTCACGAGTTTCAGTTGGATCCTTTTCTAGAGTGGCTTCAATATATTTGTGGAGTTCATTATTATCAGATTCTGCAAAAAGTTTTTTGATTTCATCATCACTCTCAATCCCCATGGCACGCAAGATTATCGTAGCTATTATTTTCCTTCGCCTATCAATTCTTGCAGCAATGACGTTATTCCTGCCAACGATGAATTCAAGCCAAGATCCCCTTAAAGGTCTTAATTCAGCCTGATAAAGTACTCTTCCTGAAGATGAGTCTAGTTCTCCAGACATATAAACACCCGGGGAACGAACCAATTGATTAATTACTGCTCGCTCAATACCATTAATAACAAAAGTGCCCCTTTTTGTCATTTGGGGCAAATCTCCTAAAAATACTTCTTGCTTCCTTTTTTTATTGTCTCGCTTATTAACTAAGGTTGCATTTATTCTCAATGGAGTTGAGTAAGTTAGACCCTTTTCCCTTGCTTGTTTAGGACTTAGTTTGGGTGAACCAATACTGTATTCCTCAAGAACAAGTTGCCAGTTTTTTCCAGTAAAATCTTCGATTGGAGTAATTTCTTGAAGTTCGGTTCCAATACCTTCACTTAAAAATTTTTGCCATGATTCCCTTTGAACAAGAGACAGATCAAGTTCTGGTAGGTTACTTTCTTTTTGGCCGAAATTGCGACGTTTAGTTCGAGTCATTGGCTTTTTTGTTGCAGCTTTGCACTAAAAGACCCAAGTAAATACACTTGGGACACAATATTAAGCGTACATCAGGTACGCCTAGAGAGGATTATAACAACTTGTAATGTTTTGTCAACCTAACTGAGCCTTACAAATACTTGGCAATATTACGATTATGCTCTTCAACTGTCTCTGCATAATGAATTTTACCCTTTTCATCATGAATATAAAACCAGTAAGGCGAATCTTCAGGATAAATGGCTGCATCAATTGAAGATGTGCCTGGGTTGGCAATTGGTGTTGGGGGCAAACCTGGATATTTGTAGGTGTTAAAGGATGAGTTAATATCCAAATCAGCTCTGGTGAGTATTGGCCACCAGTTGTCACAATTTCCTGGGCTTGACCCACATTCTGCACTGGCCACCGCATATTGCACAGCCGCATCAACTTGAAGTGGCCATTCGTTATCTAATCTTTTATACAAAATCCCAGCCACTATTGGTCTTTCTTCAGAAGTTACTGTTTCTCGCTCTAGAAGTGAAGCCATCACCAATACCTCACTCATCGACCTAGTGGAATCCTGAATATCATCTTCTATTATGGTCGCCAATTTTTTATTAAAAGTGGAAACCAACATATTATAAACCGCTGATGCTGATGCAGTTTTTGGAAAAAGATATGTATCAGGGAACAGTTCTCCTTCGGAACCCTTCGTTAATGACAACAAACTATTTCTAAACAACACTTGTTCTTCACCTTGCTTTTCCAATCCTAAAATAAATCTTTCAATTACCTCCTCATGCCTGAGTCCCTCGGGTACTGTTATCCAAACCTCACTCGGTCCAGAAAGAAGTTGATTAACTACTTCAAATAAATTCAAATCAGAAGAAAGATTAAACTCACCAGCCTGAATCCTTTTTGATTTTCCAGTTAATTGAACGTAAAACTTAAAAGCAAGCGGGCTTCTGATAATCTCATTATCATTAAGTTGTTCACCAATTTGGATAGCTGAAGTACCTTTGGCAATAACAAGGCGCTTAATACTTGAATCCGAAGAGACGGGTTGTATGTTTGCTTTCCACCAAAATACTATCAAAACAATACTAATAAGTGGAACTAGTATAAATACAATTAGTTTTTTCATTACAATTGTTGGGGCAGTTTAAACCTCCTCAAGAAGAGCGCGTCGATATTTTTTTGTTTTTGAATTAAAAATATATATTCGACCACAAGAATGAATCACCTTAAACGTCCCATCCTTTCTTTTAGTTTTTTTACCCAATGTCAAAGGCTTACCATCAGCAACACATTTCCCTTGACTCATTAGCCAGGCTTGTATGGGGGCGATTACATTCTTGAACATGGATCTCCTTGAGTATAACAGTTAGCAACTTTTGAGTCTATTTAAGATCGCTATCCCCTGTCCAAATATCTTTGTAAGATTATGGCAGCGGAATAAGCATCTTCTTTAAGCTTTCGTTTTTTTTGCTTTATACCTGCTTCAATAGAAAGTTCCTGAGATAACTTTGTGGTCAAAGATTCGTCCTGAAAATGAACTGGTAGTTTGAATTTTGTCTTTAATAGCTCACCGAATCTCTCTTGCTGCTTACCCATTTTCCCTGAGGAAATCCCAAGCACAATTTCGTCGATCTCTTCTTGTTGAATTGCTCTATCCAACTTAGCCAACAACTCGGACTCATTATCATGGCGAATTACAAACAAAGGCTCTGCAATTGCTGAGGTGGCTAAAGCCAAACCTGTTTTTCTTTTTCCGTAATCGATTGCCAATATTCTCATCTTAGTTTTTTAACGGGACAACTTTTGCTCTTACAATTAATCTTTTTGGTTTTAAGGGGTGTCCGGGAGGTGTACAAGTAATCAAGGAAAGATATGAGTCATCGGTTTGTTGATCTAAAACCTGTAAGTCAGTTGGTAAAACCTCAAACATACTTTCAACTTCATATGTATAGTAAACACCATCATAGCTAATTTTAATTTCATCACCTTCCTCCAAAGTAGGTAATGTAGAAAATATCGATAAATAATTTTCCGGATTATAAAACTGGGGGAGGATGGAGTGGCCAAAAACAACAGTATTGCCCAGCTTGCCTGGAGAGGCTGTCCCAGGGTATTGAATCAAATATTCTGACAAATCATCGCCACCAATCGTTACAGTTGCATTTTCAATATCAAGTTTCGGAATCGACAAGGTAAAATGAGAAACCCTTGACTCTTTAAAATCAGCAGGTTTAGCTCCACCAACAAACCAATTACTGGCTTTCGTAAAGTCAACCAAAGTAAGATTTGAGCTCGTCAATGATTTTACTTCACTTACAGGACTAACTAATTGAGGATACTTCGTTTGCGAAACTCTTTCATAAGAGGCAATGGGATATACCACATAAATGATAAGCATCGCCCCAGTAAGTGCCGATGTAACAGCTAATATTTTTACTAATATTTTTTGATCCATGTTAAATTAAATCTTAAAGCTCGAAAACAAAAAGTCAAATGCTGCAAAGCAGGGTTATTTTTCTGCTGCGACCTCTATTTCAATGTTATTAATAACCCGAGGCAAACTCCCCAATCTTCCTGGAAGACTTGGCTTAAGACGAATTTCAGCTCGAGAAAAACCGGGAATACTGGTTAAATAGTCTTGAGCAAGAGACGGATATTTTCCAGCAATGCTTTTAGCTAACGAATCAGGATCAACCTCGGGTAATAAGTTTGCTGTCATTTCAGCTGTGAATTTATATAGTCCATTTTCTTCTTCATCAAAATCAAATTCTACCAACAGCTGTTCTTCCCTTAACACAAAACCGGAGGGGATTTTGTTTTCCAGTATCTCATTTGCCAAATTTATTAAATCCTCCTTTTTAACAGTAATTACCCCTACCTCGAGTTCTAAAGCTAAGCTTATATTCGACGCTTCATCACCAACCTTGCTTGAAAAATTTCGAGTAATGATGTCTGATGTTTCAGATCCTTGTAGCAAGTACGCATCAGCTGACATGTTTACTGTTATTTCATCTCTTGCTTTTGTTTCTAGATCTTGAGTGAGACTTGCCAACAAGTCATCTTGGTCTTCCGCTGAAACGGCTGAGATTTGTCTACTCGATCCCCCTGAAAAATCTGAAGTTGCCACTGCATCTACATCAGCTTTTGGATAATTACCCACCTTGAAGCTTTCATCTTTTGCTAAATTATACTCTGCGCCAATATCATCCGCCGTCGCTTCAATGTTAACCGTTCCCGGAGAACTAGGAGAGATGGCCGCTGAAACAGAGGCGCTTGAATCAAGAGTAAATTGCAGATCATTACCAGCAATTAATATTGTTCCAGCCGGAAGGTTAATTGAGGCAGAAGTACCGTTTTGAATCGTTACAGTACCCTTTGATCTTTCACCAACAGTTTTAGTACCAGTTGCTTGAATTGTTTCCTCACCAGAAACCTGAAAAGTGTTTACGTTTCCAGGTAAAAGTTTTTCTGAATAATTCGGTGTTTCACCTTTTGTATCGATATTAATGGCTAATACCTCTTTTAAATCCCGTGGGACGATGAAAACTGTAACAATAGCTTTTGGTAAATACCACCAAGCTATAAAACCAACAACAAAAAGGGCTAAAACTGAAAGGCCTAAAAACATAGCAGTTTTTTTAACATCACGTCCCCCTGTAGATGGTGCTTTTTGAGGCTTATCCTTCCTTTTTAATTTAAGCATGTTCGCAAATGTAGCATAAAACCCACTAATTTTGCTTGAGAGATTAATTCCTTTTGGCCCACCTGCTGTTGGTACCTGATCTTTTACTCCTCGCGCTGTTGACGTAGATTCAGTGGAAGAGGTGGTTGAATCAGAACCCTTAGGCTCATCTGCCTTATCTTTTGAGTCAGGTGTTGCCACATCTTTACCTATAACAAAACCAACATCTTCTGGTTTAGTGTCAGCAACGCCTTTGGCTGCTTCAGGCGCAACTATTTCCTCATCCCTATCCTTTTTTTCATCTTTACTAAAGATTGTTGAAGCACCGGCAATTTCAGCACCACCGGCCAAAGAAACAGCTGTTATCTTGTCATCAACATTAATTACCTCGGCCTTTGGAGTATGCAAAAACTTCACTTTTCCTGAATCATCCCATTGAGACTTGAGTAAAGATTGTTTAACCTCTTCAAGTTCCTTTTCTTTACCATCGTACAAAATAAAACGTGAGGGAAAAGCTTTTGATCCAGCAAAACGACTAAGTCCCTCTGTAACATCATCCGAAATCGAAACGCTTCTCGCCACGTTGGTCGTACCAATTGGTTTTCCTAATTTAAATATTGATATTTCGATATTTTCAGCAGAAACACCCAAAACAATAGCGGTCAGAGGAGCCCCTTCCTTTGTTTTTAAATAGTAGGCAATTGCTTCTGGCAAAACAACAAAACCAGAAGGCTCCAAAGAAAGATCTGAACAGAGTTTTTTTAGTTTATCTAAGTATTCCTTTTTTATTTCACCTTTAATAATCCAGGAAGAAGGTAGCCCAAAAACACACTTTTGTGGCTCCTTAGCATCTTCAGGTAAATTCTGAACAATAGATGAAAGTGCGTTATCAACAGCAGCCACCAAATCTTCCTCACCGCCCCAAGAACTTGGCGGACTACTGGCCTTTGTTTTCACCATTCCGTCTTTAACTTCCCAAATAGCAGCCTGAACCCAATCGGGCTCGAGTGTCACTGCCCAGTAATATTCTTTTGTGAGCTTAACTTTGGTTGGCAGAATACTTTTAAGATCCATCTCTATTGTTCAGCCACGACGTAAACACGGATCATGTTTGACCCGATTTTGTCTTGCTTTTTTATTTTAACACGCCCTATCTCGGAAGTGTTTTTAACATGCGGCCCGCCACATAATTCACGACTAATATTACCAATTGAATATACAGACACATTTTCAGGATAGGTTTCCTTGAAAAAGGCTAAGGCGCCTGATTTTAGGGCAGCCTCTTTTTCCTCAATCGTTTTTTTAACAGGTAGACCTTCTGTAATTTTTTCATTCATTAGTTTCTCTACCTCAATCCTCTCCTCCTCGGTTAACTTCTTCTCGTGCGAAAAATCAAATCGAAGTCTCTCAGCCGTGATATTGCTTCCTTCTTGGTGAACAGAATTCCCAAGCACTTCTCGTAATGCCCAATGAAGAAGATGGGTAGCCGTGTGAAATTTAATGGTTTCTTCTGACTTATCACCAAGTCCTCCTTTAAATTTTTTTTCTGCCCCTTTTCTTGACAGTTTTTTGTGCGCATTAAACTCTTTTTCGAACTCTTTTTTGTTTATATTTTGCCCTCTCTCTGTTGCAATTTCTTCTGTTAACTCCAGAGGAAAACCATATGATTCATACAAGAAGAAGGCTTTTTTGCCATCCAACGATTCTATTTTGTTTATTTCATTCAATCCCTTTTCCAAAGCTTTTTGAAACCTTTTTTCTTCAGCTCCAACAACATCTATTATTTCTTTTCTTTTATCGCTTAACTTAGGATAATCAGTTTTATATATTTCAATGACTGATTCAGCAACAGTTGACAAAAATGGCTTTGAAATACCCAACATTCTCCCGAAACGAACAGCTCTCCTTATTAATCTTCTTAAAACATAGCCCGTCTCCTTATTAGAAGGCAGTACTCCATCGGCAATTACAAACACAGCCGAACGAGTGTGATCAGCAATAACCCGATATGCCTTTTTATCATCTGTGTATGAAGAACCAGCTTGTTTTTCAATTGAAGCTATTATCTTGCCCCATAAACCCTCTACTAAATAGTTGTCTGTTAGGTCCTGGGTAACAGCAGTGGTTCGATCAACACCCATGCCTGTATCAACATTTTTTTGTTTTAAAGGTTCAAAAGTTCCTTTTTTAGTTTTGTTGTACTGCATAAAAACGTTGTTCCATATTTCGAAAAACCTCCCACAATTATCTCCTGGTTTACAATCTTTTCCACAAGGTTTTTCTGTAACATCCATAAATATTTCAGTATCTGGTCCACAAGGCCCTGTTTCTCCGGCTGGACCCCACCAATTATCTTTCTTTCCGTAGTAAAAAATCTTGTCTTCAGAAATTCCTAACTTTTTCCATATTTCTGTAGATTCCAAATCTTTAGGAGCATCTTTATCACCAGCAAAACAAGTAACCCAAATTTTATTTTTGTCCAAACCCAATTCCTTGACAATAAATTGGTAAGACCATTCTATTGATTCTTCTTTCCAGTAATCTCCCAAAGACCAGTTTCCCAACATTTCAAAAAATGTGTGATGGGAAGAATCTCCAACCTCATCAATGTCGCCAGTTCTCAAGCACTTTTGAACATTTACTAGCCTTGTTCCCTCAGGATGTTCTTCCCCAAGTAAATATGGAACCAGGGGGTGCATGCCTGCTGTGGTAAAAAGTACAGAAGAATCATTCTCTGGCACCAAAGGGCTAGAGGGAATTAACTTATGTTCTCTCTTCTTAAAATACTCAAAATATTTCTTTTTTAACTCTCTTGCGGTCATGCCTGAATTATACAATGCCTTAAAGGAAGTTAACTAGGAGCTGCTTTCACCTCGTGTTTGAAGCTTTTTCTTTTTACCAATCATTTCCACTACTTTTGTTAGTTTTTCTGGTCGAATAAGTCCACCTCCCAATATGGCATCTTCTAAAATACTATTTAACCTTTTTATAGCCCGCCTCAAGTCTACTATTATTAAAACAACCTGAACGCCAACGACAACTAAGAGAGTCGTTAGGGCGACTACAACAATTACAAGTAATTTTTGTACTGAATCCATTAACAAAGTTTACAGCTTGGGAATCACAACCTCAATGTTTCGATGAACGACTGTTTCTTTTCCAGATCGATATTTTGCCTGCACAACCACCTCTTGAGTTTGATTATTAACCTCCAAACTTGCCTCAAAATCCCCATCATCGGTAACCAAAACTGGTTGATTGTTAATAATTACTGTTGCCTCTTTGTTTGTTTTACCTGTTACCAGCAAATGTGATTCATTTATACTTTCCCCTTCTGTTGGATAATATACTTCAAGCAGTGGTGGCTTGGTGAAAAGTGCATATTGGTATCCAAGGTATGTAAATATCGCCAAAATAACAACACCAACCCCCACAATAAAGGTTGTTTTTGGGCTCCATTTAAACCCTCGCGAAACATCTGGTTTTGGATTAATGGGTAATTTCTTTGGTGGATAATCTCGCCTCAATAATGCAGCCGCCTGTTTTTCAGAAAGCCTTAAAGACCTGGCAATTTTTTTAACAAACCCTAACACAACAGGATAATCAGGAAGTTCATGCCAATTTTCATTTTCAATTGCTACAACAAACTCTCGTTTTATTTTTGTATCTGTTTCAATTTTTTTATACGTGTAATTTCCCTTAACACGTTTATCTTTTAAGTATTCTCCAATAGTTTTCATAAATATACTTAGGCGGCAGGAGATTGTTCACCCTCAGAAGCAGCTCCAAACAAGTCTTCAGGATTTTGAATCAGTACTTCTCTAGGCTTTGAACCTTCGGACGGACCAACCACCCCAGCTGCTTCCAGTTGGTCAACAATTCTAGCAGCTCGTGCATAGCCTACCGATAATCTTCTTTGAAGTAAAGAGGCTGATGCACGATCATATTGACAAACAACTTTAACAGCATCTGGAAATAAATCATCCGTCTCTCCATCAACTCCTGGGATAGTTGTTGATCCAGGCTTGGGCATTGATGTCACCTCTTCTGTGTATTGTGGTTGTAATCCTTGTTTTTTAATAAAACTAGCTAACTCAGTGATATTTTTGTCAGAAATAAAAGCACCCTGAATTCTGACAGGTTTTGCCTGTTCAGGCGGCATATAAAGCATGTCTCCTCGACCTAATAATTTTTCTGCCCCTTGGGTATCCAATATAACCCTCGAATCGACCTGTGAGGCAACTGCAAAAGCCACCCTTCCTGGAATATTTGCTTTAATAAGACCTGTTATCACGTCAACTGATGGTCTTTGGGTGGAGAGAACCATGTGGATACCAGTAGCCCGACTCATTTGAGCAATCCTTGTAATTGAATCTTCAACCTCGACTGGTGAAAAAAGTATGATATCTGCGAGTTCATCGACAACTAAAACAATATAAGGCAATGCTTGAAATCCGCTCATCTCATTATAGCTTTCTATATTTCTTGCCCCAGCTTGAGCAAACGACTTATATCGTCTATCCATTTCAGAAAGTATCCAACGAAGGGCAGAGATCACTTTTTCAGGTTCAACAATCACGGGAGTCAATAAATGGGGAATCTCATTAAAGCTGGTTAACTCTACTCTTTTAGGGTCAACTAAAACAAATTTCACTTCTGATGGGGTAGCCCTAAAAAGAATTGTGGAAAGAATAGTGTTAATACAAACTGACTTCCCTGAACCCGTTTGCCCAGCTATTAATACGTGGGGCATTTTTGTTAAATCGGCTACAACTGGTTTACCTGAAACATCAAGCCCTAAAGCAATGGTGAGTTTAGACGCTGCATTCTTTATTTCATCTGACTGCATCATTCCTTTAAGTGGTACAAACTCAGGAGATTTATTGGGAAGCTCAATACCAATCAACGATCTACCAGGAATAGGCGCTTCTATTCTAATGGTCCCAGTAGGGGCAGCCAAAGCCAAAGCAAGATCCCGTTCAAGAGCAGTAATTTTTGAAAGCTTGGTCCCGAGAGCGACTTCTAAAGCATATTGAGTGACGGCCGGGCCAAGATTAACTTCAACCACCCGAGCAGTTATTCCAAATGACTCTAAAGTTTGCTCAATAATTGCAGCGTTCCCCTTAATGTCGCCACGATCTGCTTTTCCAGCCGATGAGTCGGATAGAATTGATAAAGGAGGATGTTTCCAAATTTTATCTTCACCAGGTAAATTGCTCACCAACTTAGGCGCGAGTTCTCCTTTTTTAGCTGAAACGTCTCCGACTTGTTTTGAATTTTGGCCACCCGTGGAAAGCCCAGTTCCACCCTTAACCGTCATTGCCTTTTTTCCTAAACTAAGTTTTCCTCTAACACCCGATCTTTGGCCAACCATTTTTCGATCACCAACAGTATATTTTTTTGCCTGACCAAAGAAAGACGAAAAAAAGCTAAAAACTTGATCAACTGAAGTATTAAAAAGAATAATCAATCCCACAGCACTTGTACCTATCAGCACTATAAAAGCGCCAGCTTTTGTAACTAAAGTAGCCACTCCTTCCCAGGCCACTAAACCAAGGGAGCCTGACTGTGTAAGGGTGGTGACAGAGATAAAAAACAAGCTTACTCCAATAGCCACGTTTGGTTGTGCAAGGGGACTTTTCAGTTTCGAAATTAATAAGGCGAAGGACAAGAAAATAAATGGAAGGAAAATAGTGGTCCACCCCAAAGTACTAACCAATAAATCATTTAGTTTAACTAGAACTAATCCTTGTCTTGAAAAGGAAATAATGATTAATCCAGCCAATGAAGCAAAGGTTATTTGAGTTATAGAATAAATCGTTGCAGGTTTAAGCTTTAACTGAAAAGATTTTTTATTTTTGACTCTCTTTCTCCGCTTTTTTTTCTTTGCCATGGTAAAACCCATTATACCCAGTGCGTAATCACAATCAAAGAAGAATTATCTTATGCTTCAACCACAACTGGCAAAATCATAGGCCGACGCCTAATCTTATTGAAAAAATATCTTTCTAAAAATTCGATTGTGACTGCTTTAGCATTATGTTTATTCACTTTTTTCTTCTTTTCAATTCTTTTTTGCAACTCTTTTGAAGTGGAGACTAGAAACTCTTTTTCACCACCATGATAAACAAAACCACGACTAATTATTTCAGGCGTCTCAATTAGTCTATTCCCACTTTTATCAATTTTCACTAAAACCACAACCATGCCGTCTTTTGATAAAGTCTGCCTATCCCTTAAGACAACATTTCCTACATCACCGATCCCAAGCCCGTCAACCAAGACTTCCTTAACAGGGATATTGCCTGTGTTTTTTTTCTTTCCATTCTCAAACTCAACATAGTCTCCTGGCTTAAACTGAAAAACGCGGTCCTCAGAAGCACCAAATTCAATGGCTAGTTTTTTATAAGCAAACATATATCTAATTGTTCCACCAATAGGAATAAAGTATGTGGGGTTAGTAATTTTATAAAGAGCCTTAATGTCTTCCTGTGTACCGTGTCCAGACGAATAGAGGCCTTCATTGTGTTCATAATAATGAACATCTACTCCAAGTGCCGTTAAATTATCAATAATATAATTTTGACTCTCTTTTGTGTAAGGAGGAGCGGGATTAGCTGAAAAAATCATCATGTCGCCCTTTTCTACATGAATTCTGTCGTGTTCGTTTGAAGACAATCTATACAACGAACTGCCAATTTGGCCATAGCATCCTGAAACAATGTACATTAGTTTGTTTCTAGGATGACCTTCGGATTCTCTTAAAGATAATACTGTATTTTTTTTGTATTTTAGGTATCCAAGCTGATGGGCTATCTCGCATTTTCTTTGAATGGATCTTCCGACAAGAACAGCCTTTCTATTTGTTTTTTCGGCTACGTTAATTGCTTGTTGAAATCGACCAATGTTTGAAGAAATGGCTGTAAAAAAAAGGCAATTCTTTGCCTTGTTTGCAATATTGAGTAAATTCCTTTCAATCTCTTCTTCTCCTTTAGAAAAGCCTGGCTTGTTTGATCCGATACAATCCGAGGCCAAAAAAAGAATTTTTTGATTAGCTAATTCCTTAGCCCTTTGAATATTAAAAGGCTTTTCATCAACTGGCTTCTGATCCATTTTATGCTCGGGGACATGGAAAATTCTACCCTCTGGCGTATCAATCGCAAATCCACAAGCATCAGGAATTGAATGAGTTACCCTGAAAGAATGAACCCTGAAAGATCCTATATTGAAGCTGGCCGTGTCGGGATCAAAAACGTTTACTTTTACTCCCTTAATACCGTGGTCTTTGAATTTGTCTTTTAAAAATTCAGAAACCAAGGGGGCTGCCCAAACTTCAGTTTTAACCTCTTTAAGTAAAAATGGAAGAGCGCCAATGTGGTCCTCATGCCCCTGAGAAAGAAGAACTCCCTTGAGTTTATGTTTGTTTTTAATAATATAAGAAAAATCAGGAATCACCAGATCAACTCCGTGCATTTCCAAATCTGGAAATCCAACACCGCAATCCAGTATAAACATTTCTTTTTCAGTTTCGTAAACATAAAGGTTTTCAGTAACACTTATTGTTCCAGAAAGAGCTGTGAATTTTAATGCCATTTATAATTAATTACTTTGCGTATCATTATACCAACTTCATTTGATCTGGTTCCAAATCAGATTTTATTTTACTCTTTTTGGTAGAGAGTATGTCTTTCAATTTTTTAAAGTCTTCAATGGTTGCTTGCTTAACATTTCCATTTCTAAGACCCGCTGCCGGATGATACATGGGAACAATAGTTATAGCTCTATCATTCCAAGTAACCTGTTTTGGTTGACCATGAACATGGCTTATATAAACTCCTGGGATGAATTTTGCCATAGAAAAACGTCCTAATGTAACAATTATTTTTGGGTCAATAATCTCGATTATTTTATCTAAATACTTGGCGTACGCTTCAAGTTCATTTGGAAGAGGATCACGATTGTTCGGTGGTCGATGATGAACAACATTAGTAATGAAAACTTTTTCCCGAGGTAAATTTATTACATCAAGTAATTGATTTAAAAATGCTCCTGCACGACCCACAAAAGGAATCCCTTTTTGATCCTCCCAATATCCTGGACCCTCCCCTATAAACACTATGTCTGCATCAATGTCGCCTTCACCAAAAACAAGCCTTGTCGCTCCTTTTTTTAAGGGAAGAGAGTCGTCTGCGGTCATTTTCTTCTCTAGTTGATTAAAAACTTTTTTCTTATCTTTACGCATTTACTGAGGAATGTACTGCTTCACATTATCTTTATTAACAACAAACTTACTACCCCCTTTTTCAACGATTGTTTTGGCAACTTTCCTAACCACTCCATCGATTGTTCTCTCAAGAGATCGAATACCAGCATCAAACCCTAAAGGTCTTACAACTTGTGACCAAACCTCATCTTCAATCACTATCGAATCTTCAGACAAACCAGCATTTTTTATTATTCTAGGAAGCATATATTTTTTCCCAATAGTTATTTTTTCCTGATCGGTATAGCTTGGCATTACTATTGGTTCTAGTCTGTCCAAAACTGCTGTTGCTATATTTGTTGTATTGTTTGCTGTCGCGATAAACAAAACTTCACTCAAGTCAACCGGATAGTCAATATAATGATCAACGAACGCATTGTTCTGTTTAGGATCCAAAAGTTCCACCAATACACCCATGATTGAGTCTCTGCCTCTGTCTGTTACTCGATCTATTTCGTCAAGCAAGATGATTGGATTTTTACTTTCTGATGCAATTAACGCCTTAATTACTTTACCGGGCTCAGCTTCGGCATGCATTCGAGACTGTCCTCTAAGGTCCAAAGGGTCTCCCATGCCACCAAATGGAATTCGAGCATACTTTCTACTCAATGCCTCAGCTATTGATGCTGCAATGGTTGTTTTTCCTGTTCCCACTAAACCTACAAAACAAAGAATTGGGGCTCGAATGAATTCGTTGGAGCCTTTTTCGGAGTTTAATTTCATCACAGAAATATACTCCAGTATTCGCTCCTTTATTTCTCCTAACCCATGGTGATGCCTGTCTAAAGCCACCTGAGCTGCCTGAATGTCTAACCTATCCTGAGTTCGTTTACTCCAAGGAATTTTTGTAATCCAACCCACATATTTATTTATTCGATCAAATTCTGGTAAAAATGAGGGAGAGTTAACTAATTTTTTAAGTTGATCCAAACGAACACTAACTGATTCTTTCAACCCTTCTGGCAAGTCAGTTTTCTCAATTTCTTCTTTTAATTTTTGAACCTCTTGAGCAACATTATCCATAGATATATCTCATTTTACTTTACCACGAAGTTATGCCCGTACGAAGATGAAAACCACTATAATCTATTTTTCTTCTTTCAGAAGTCTTGTAGCGGGAAAGTGGGGACCAGAAGGCCTACTGCCTCTGTCCGATCTTGGTCTTCTGTTGTTGTTATAGTTACCTCTTCCTCCTCTGTTTCTATCTCTATTATCAAACCTTTTTTGTGGTCTATCCCTGCGTGGTTTTGCTGTTATGTCAGCATCCAGTACCATGGTTAAATTCAATCTTCCCAATCTATCCACTTCTTTAACTTTTACCTGAACTTTTTGCCCGACCTTAACAAAGTCTCCGGGATCTTTAACAAACTCGGTTGACATGTCTGAAACATGAACCAAACCTTCTTTTCCTGGAGCAATTTCAACGTGAGCACCAAAAGGTTGAATTCTTGATACTTCGCCGTCGTATATTTCTCCAGGTGTTGGCACTTTAACTATGTTTTCAACTGTTTGATAAGCTTTATTTACATCCTCTTCTGTCGAGGCTGTGATACTTACTCTACCCTCATCATCAACTTCTACCTGAGATCCTGTTTCAGCAATAATCTTCTTTATAGTTCGTCCACCCGGACCAATTACCTCACCAATTTTCTCCTTTTCAACTGTAATCACTCTTATCTTTGGAGCATGCTGTGAAACTTTTTCTCGAGGCTTAGCAATCGCTTTTAGCATAACACCAAGAATTTCCAAACGTGCTTTTTTGGCTTGCTCAAAAGCTTTTTCTAATATATTTAGACTTAATTTCAACACCTTAACATCAAGTTGAAGTGCAGTAACACCATCTTTTGTTCCGGCCACCTTGAAATCCATATCACCACCGCCATCTTCAATTCCAGAAATGTCGGTTAATACTTTAAAAGTTTTTTTGTCTTCAATAACTACACCCATGGCAATCCCCGCAACAGGTGATTTTAAGGGCACTCCAGCATCCATTAAAGCCAAGGTTGAACCACAAGTAGCTGCCATTGAAGTAGAGCCGTTTGAACTCAATATCTCTGATACCAGGTGAATCGTGTAAGGGAATTCCTCTTTTGAAGGAATCATTGGAAATAGGGCTTTTTCAGCCAAAGCTCCGTGACCAATATCCCTACGTGAAGGAAAACCAAATCTACCAGCTTCACCAACAGAATATGGAGGCATTGAATAATGATGAATATATCTTTTTTTCTCTTCTCCTTCAGCTGTTTCAATTAATTGTTCGAGTGATGGTGGACCCAAAGTCGCCACTGTTAAAGCTTGAGTCTGACCTCTTCTAAAAATAGTTGACCCGTGAACTCGAGGTAAAACAGCCACTTCTGCTGCCAATTCTCGAAGTTCGTCTGATTTTCTTCCGTCTGGCCTTTTACCAGAAACTAGCATGTCTCGCACTTTTTTAGTAAACAAGGTTTCGAACATCCCACCCACCATCTTGGAATCCTCTTCTTCGAAAGAATCTGTAACCGCTTTTTTGAGTTCATTCAGATCATCATAACCAGCCTCTTTGATAGCAAGAGCTTTTATCAAATCATCAAGTTTTTTATCTGCCAATTCTTTGATTTTCTTGCTGATAGCTGCGTTCGCATTAACCTTTGGAAGTACTTCCTTTTTCTTCCCCACTTTTTTGGCAAATTCTGTGATGAAAGAGACAAGTTTTTTCCCTTCTTTTTCAGCCAACGAAATACCTTTAATCATTTGTTTTTCGGAAACCTCATTTGCGGCTGCCTCAATCATGACAATGGCATCACTAGTTGTAGAAACAATTAAATCCATTTCGCTTGTTGCCAATTCTTCATGAAGGGGATTTGCCACCATTTTGGAGTCATTTAAACCAACCTTCACAATCCCCACCGGCCCATACCAGGGAATTGAGGAAGCTTCAATTGCTGCCGCTACTGCTGCTGCCGCTATCATATCTGGAGGATTCTCCATATCAACAGAAAGAACCTGAACGATTACTTGAACTTCTTTTTTGTAATCCTTTGGAAACAAGGGACGGATTGATCGATCAATAAGTCTTGAAGTCAATATTTCATCGTCAGTTGGACGACCATCGCGCTTTACCCAACGACTTCCTTTTATTCTGCCACCTGCTGATAACCTCTCGCGATAATCAACTATTAGTGGAAAATATCCAAGGTCTGCCTTTAGGGGAGATGCCATCACAGTAGCTAGAGCTACCGTTTCTCCACAAGAGGCCAATACTGCGCCACTTGCTTGGAGGGCAACATGCCCGGTGGAAAGTGTTAGTTTTTTCCCACCAATATCGATTGTTTTTTCTATTTTTTTCATTGTATTAGAAGCAAATCACTTATTTTTGTCCTTGTGGATTATTTCTTAAGCTTAAGCTTTGCAATTAATTCTTTATACCTTTCTACGTCTCTCTTGCTTAAGTATGTCAAAAGTCTTCGCCTTTTTGCAACCATCGAAAGCAGTCCTCGCCTTGAGTGAACGTCTTTTTTATGACCTTTCAGATGACCGGCTAATTTGTCAATTTGGTTCGTAAGTAGTGCAATTTGAACTTCCGGGGAACCTGTATCACCCTTTTCTCGAGAAAACTTCTTTATTATTTTTTTCTTTTCGTCTTTTTTTAATGCCATACCTGTCATGAAAAACTAAGTAAACCTAAAACCCGGTAAACCTGGTTATTCAGCGATTGAGATTTTACCACAAACAATCCGTTTCTCCAAAACTAGCTTACAGACGTCCCCTTGTAAATCTTTGGACCAAGCCAATCTTTGGGAGTTTGTGGGGTTTGTTTTCTAATAACCGGCCTTCGAGAAGAAGCTGGGGGTTGAGTTGGGACAAACTTTCTTGGCAATGTTTTTCCAACACCCCTTTTTCCTCCTGTTTTCATTAAGTCTGCAACTGCCTGAAAAGTTTCTGCTGTTACTCCATTTGTGGAAAACTTTTTACTACCATCTTCAATGCCTGTTAGTAAATTTGTTGCAATATCTGAGTCAATATTAAACTCGCTTTCTTTAATTAAAGCATAAACCACCTCTGATACTGACGAGCTAGGCCTTGCAAACGACATTACTCCTCTTCCTTGAGAAGTAGATAGTGTACGAGATCCTATGTGGACTGTTTTTACGCCTGAAAAATCTTTTGAATCAAGGGAGGGAAAATGAGACTCATCAGCTCCACCTATCAAAATCAAAAGATCCGCGGAGCTACCCGTGTAGGCAAGCCTAACTTGTTCTTTTTTTGGAGGCAACATCCCTGATTTTGGAACAACGGCTAATTGAAATTGGCTATTTTCGATATCATAGCTTACTTTCTCAATGTCGTTAGCTGGGTACCCTGCTAAAGAAATCACTAAATTTTTATTACCAAATTCACTTACAATTTTATTTACACCAACTAACCGATTAAACTCAACCAGCATTGGTGAGGAACAATAAACCTGAGAGTTTATTTTTTCAGTAAAAGATAAATTTAACGACAAAGCCGCTGCCACCTGATCAAAAAAGGGCTTATTTGGCAAAAGAATTAATACTGAATTTGCAGATTCAACTAATGACTTGAATGAATTTTCCATAATTACACCTTAAACTTATTTTTGCTTTTCTTCGACCGATAGTAACATATCGCCAATCTCAAAATCAATTTGGGGGGATAGAATTACACCAAACTCTTCTCCTTCACTTGCTTTTTTAATTTCAATCTTTTGTTTTTTTAGTGAAGTGGCTCTGGCCCGACCGATTTCAACACCTTCTCTTTCAAGAATTAATTTGCTACCTTTCGTAATCATTCCCGAAATCATTTTGCATCCTGCCACCTTCTTTTTATTAAAGGGGAAGCTTGCTAATATTTGTGCTCTGGCAACTTCTTTTCGAGTACCAGATTGAATAATTTCCTCTAGTTTTTCAAAAAGCTTATAAATAATGTCAAATGTCTCAACTTGAACCCCTTCTGTTTGGGCAAGTTTTCTTACACCATTTGGGATTGTTGATTCAAATCCAAGAACATATGCGTTTGAGGGTTTAGCCAAAAAAACATCTGATTCAATAATGTCTCCAACTCCAGATGATATAACAACAGCTTTTTCAGGAAGATTTGCAATTACTGCTTCTAAAGAGCCTGCATTCGTAGCCTTTATAATAACGGCTATTTCGTCTTCCGCCACCTCAATATTTTTTTTGAATGAAACTCTTTTTTGGCGATCAGCCTTGTCACCATCCACTGAACTAATAGTAGCTCCAATAGCTGGCTCTTCTTTAAAACCGATTATCTGAGCAGGAAAACCAGGTAATACCTCTTTTATGGATTTTTGATTTTCATCAAATATTCCCCTCACTTTTGACGCAGTACCATCAACCATCAGTTCTTGGCCAACTATAAGAGTGCCCCGCTTAAGAACAACTGATGCTAAAACTCCCCTTTTATCTTTGCCTGTTTCAATAATATAACCCTTCAAATCGGCCTTCGGATCACCTTTAATCTCAGAAATCTCAGTTACTAGATGAATCATTTCTAATAATTCATTCAAGCCTTTTTTGTCTTTAGCAGAAACGTTAACCACGGGCACATCCCCTCCTCGACCTTCAAGTTTTATTCCCTCAGTTTCAAGTTGATCAAGAACTGAGTCTATATTCACAGAGGGGAGATCTATTTTAGAAATAGCCACTATAAATGGTAGTTTTGTTTCAGTTAAATAACTCAAAGCTTCCCTTGTTTGTGGTTTTACACCATCATCGGCAGCCACCAATAAAACTGCAACATCAGCAACAGCAACACCTCGAGACCTCATTTTAGAAAAAGCCGCGTGTCCAGGGGTATCAATAAAAGTAATTGTCTTTTGACCTTTTTTGAAAACTGAAGCACCTATTCCTTGGGTAATCCCCCCCACTTCCTTTTGAAGATATTTTGTCTTTCTGAGAGTATCAAGTAAAGTGGTCTTGCCGTGGTCAACGTGCCCCAATATCGTAACAATCGGTGGTCGTAATAAACTCTTGGAACTGAATTTTGCCTTGGTCATATTCGATCTGTAAACTCATTAAGCTTTTCATTTAAGCTTTTTCGTTTTTGTCTTCAACATCTTTTTTTGAATCCTTTTTGGTTTCTGGTTTTTCTTTTTTGGATACTGCCTCTTTCTTTTCTTTTTTCTTTTTGGGTTTTTCATCATTTGTTGTCTTCTTGCTTGACTTGGCCTTAGATTTTTTCTCTGTTTCCTTTTTTGTCTCTTTTTTCCCATCAGTTTTCTTCCCTTTTGGCTTTTCATCCTTCTCTGTCTTTTCTTTTGTTTCTCCCGTACTTTTAACCTCAATTTTCCAACCAGTTAATTTTGCCGCCAACCTTGCGTTTTGGCCTTCTCTTCCTATTGCCATCGACAACTGATCCTCAGATGCAAACACGTCGGCTGTTTTCTCTTCTTCATTAAAACTAACGGTCAAATCTTCTGCTGGAGCAAGGGCGGCTTTAACTAACTCTTCTGGTTTATCATTCCAGGGAATAATGTCAATTCGTTCTCCCCCCAGTTCGTTTGTTACTGCCTGAACACGAATTCCCTTTTGACCAACACATGACCCAACTGGATCAACACCAGACTGATTTGAAATAACAGCCATTTTTGTTCTTACTCCTGGTTCCCGAGCAATCGCTTTTACTTCAACGCTTCCTGAACTGATCTCTGGCACCTCACGCCCAAACAACTTTTTAACAAACTCAGAATCTGAACGAGAAAGAATGATTTGTTTTCCTTTTGGAGTGTCGTTAATTTCTTTTAATAAAAAGGTTAATCTTTGATTAGGGGAAAGACGCTCATTTGGAGCTCGATCAGAAGCGGGCATTATTCCTTCAGTTCTTCCTAAATCTACTCGAACATCGGGTCCGTCAAAACGAAGTATCATTCCAGAAATAAGGGATCCTATACGATCTTCGAACTCCTCCATAATGGCTCCCTTTTCGGCTTCACGAATTTTTTGATGAATTACTTGTTTAGCGGTTTGAGCGGCAATTCGTCCAAAACCTGGAGGGGTGACATTGCGCTTCTTACCATCCTTTTTTTCTGGTAAAACGAATATCTTTGCGCCACCTGAAACTGGATCTATTTCAACTTCTAGTTCCAACTCCTCTGCATCTTCTCCGCGCTCCTTTGCATCACGCCTGTATGCAGCCATAATGGCTTGCTTAATTGTTTCCAATATTATCTCAGGATCAAGACCTCGCTCAGTGGCGATGGCCTTTAAAGCCTGGGCAAATTCTGTTCTAGGTGTTTGCATATTTGTCAAAAAAAATGGTGGGCACATTCCCACCACATTCAAAACTCTATTTCTACTTGATAGTTTACTTTATGACCCTATTTGAAGTCAAACAAGTTGGTTTATGACGAGACACTGCCAGAAATTTTCTTAAGATCAGCCATCACCTCTCCAACCACATCAACACTCGACAAATCTTCCATAATCACTTCAAAATCAAGTTTTTCCCCTAACGATATTTTTTCTCCCTTTCCAGGTTTATAATCCTTACCAATAATATTTTTAACTAAGGGGTCTATTATCATACCTAAAGAAGGGTTGTTTTGGGCAGGAATTAAGACTTTATATAATATTGGCCGCACTCCATCAGGAGCCATATCCTCATATATGGCCAACCATTGAGACGCCCCCTGCCCCTTGCTATCGGGAATTATCTTGTTTGTGAACAAAACAGTTCTACCCTCGGCAGTGGTTTTTTCAAAAACACCCTGATGATCCTCAAGTATAAGTTGTGCACCAGTTTTTTCGGTTTTTTCCTTTTGAGACAAGACGTTTTGACCTGTGATTAATACCACATTCCAATCTCCACTGGAATTCTCTGTCATACTATTAGATTATAGACCTTTCTTTTTCATTTTCTCAACCATCTTCTTTTGCTCTTTTGTAAGTTTTTCAGGAATAGCGACGTTCAGGCGAATATACTGATCGCCTCTACCTCGACCACGAATACGGGGAGCACCCTTACCACGCAAGCGCATCATTCCTGGTTGAGTGCCTTTTCGAATCTTGAGTTTTACATCACCATCAACTGTTGGAACATCTATTGCTCCCCCCAAGGCTACAAGCGAAAAAGGAATTGCTAGTTTGACTAATATATCTGCCCCTTCTCGTTCAAAAGTATCGTGAGGTTTAACGTTTATAGATAGTATAAAGTCATTAAAATTAATTCTTGAACCATCATCAACTCCAGGTGGAATTCTTATTTTCTTCTTACTCCCTTCAATCGAAACTTCTTTTTCAACTCCTTTAATTGCCTCCATAAATTCAATCGTAAGGCTATACCGTGGTTTTCTCACCTGTTGAGCAAAAGGATTCCGACCACCAAAAAATTGTTCAAAAATATCAAAGGGATCACCAAAGTCAAATCCACTATATGGGTTTTGCCCAGAACCTGAAGTGTAAACTTTCCAACCACCAGCACCTCCCGGAAAACCACCAGCACCGCCAGGGGCACCGCCAGGAGAAAAAGCATTGTGACCAAATTGATCATAAGCCTTTCGCTTTTCAATGTCAGAAAGAACTTGATAGGCTTCGTTTATTTCTTTAAAACGTCTTTCAGCGGCTTCCTTGTCATCTTTGTGTTTGTCTGGATGCCATTCAACCGCTTGCTTTCTGTAAGCTGTTTTTATTTCAGAATCACTCGATCCTTTGGAGACACCTAAGATGTCGTAGTAATCAGATTTTGCAGCCACACTATTATTCTACTACTTCACCTTCTTCTGCTGTTTCTTTTTCTTTGTCTTTTTTGGAATCTTTTTTCTCTTTATCTTTAGATTTTGGTTTCTTGTCATTCTCAGGCTTTGCCTGATCCTGATACATTGACTGGCCTATTTGTTGTAACTCGGTAGATAATTCTTCGGTAGCTTTTTCCAATTTTTCTTTGTCTGGCTCAGCATCTTTCAATAATTTTTTAACCGCCTCGATTTTCTTCTCCACTTTTTCTTTAATTTTTTTATCTAACTTATCACCTGCATCTTTTATAGCCTTTTCTGAAGCAACAACTAAACCATCTGCTTTATTCTTCACTTCAACTTTCTCAGCCTTTTTCTTGTCCTCTGCTTTATGTTTCTCGGCCTCTTCCTTCATTCTCTCAACTTCATCGTCACTTAAGCCAATTGCCCCAGTAATCGTTATATTTTGTGATTTACCAGAAGCTTTGTCTTTTGCCGTTACTTTCAATATTCCTGAAGCGTCTATGTCAAAGGTCACCTCAACTTGAGGGACTCCTCTAGGAGCTGGAGGGATTCCATCCAGAACAAATTTTCCAAGAGATTTGTTGTCTGAGGCCATTGGTCTTTCACCCTGAACAACATTAACCTCAACCTGAGTCTGATTATCTGCAGCCGTTGAGAAAATATTATTTTTACTTGTAGGAATTGTTGTATTTCTTGGAATCATTGGTGTAGCCACTGCACCAAGGGTTTCAATAGCTAGGGTTAGGGGGGTAACATCCAAAAGTAATACATCTTTGACTTCTCCACCCAATACTCCACCCTGAATAGCAGCTCCAATGGCGACCACTTCGTCCGGATTAACACTTTTGTTTGGATCTTTGCCAAAGAAGTTTTTAACAGACTCAATAATTTTTGGCATTCGTGTCATTCCACCAACCATAATTACTTCGTCTATATCATGAGGGTCGAGCTTGGCATCCTTCAAACATTCTTGAACTGGTTTCATTGTTCGCTCAACTAAATCTTCGACCAAGCTCTCATACTTTGCCCTTGTCAGCTTCATCGTCAAATGGTGTGGTTGTCCATCCTTTTGAGTAATGTAGGGTTGATTAATTTCCACTTCTTGGCTAGCCGTTAACTCAATTTTTGCCTTTTCAGCAGCATCACGAACTCGTTGCAAAGCCTGCTTGTCTTTTGTTAGATCAATACTGGTGTCTTTCTTGAACTCAGCAACAATCCATTCAACAATTTTTTCATCAAAATCATCGCCGCCCAGATGGGTGTCACCATTGGTCGCTTTAACCTCGAAAACCCCATCGCCTAGTTCTAGTACTGAAATATCAAAGGTTCCCCCACCCAAGTCATAAACTGCAATTTTTTCATTCTTTTTCTTATCCAGTCCATAGGCCAAAGAGGCAGCCGTTGGCTCATTTATTATTCGATCAACTTTAAGTCCAGCGATTTCACCAGCCTGTTTGGTAGACTGCCTTTGTGAATCATCAAAATAAGCAGGTACCGTGATGACTGCAGATTCTACTTTTTCTCCTAAATAGACTTCTGCATCTTTTTTGAGCTTCATCAATATCCGAGCAGAAATTTCCTGAGGAGTATATGTTTTTCCTTCAATTTCAACCACTGCTTCATCATTCTTGCCACCTTTTATTTCGTATGGCACCATCTTAATTGTTTTTTCTACTTCCTTGCTCCCAATTCTTCTGCCAATTAATCTTTTAATGGAGTAAACGGTGTTACTGGGGTTTAAGATCATTTGCCGCTTGGCCACATCACCTATCAAATTCTTGACCGGTTCAACAACAGAAGGAGTTAGATTCCTTCCAGTGTCTGATGCTGGAATAACCTTTGGCCTTCCGCCTTCCATGACGGCCACAACTGAATTTGTGGTTCCTAAATCAATGCCTATTATTTTACTCATATTATTTTCTTACTATTACCTTAGCATGACGGATTACTGGGCCGTCAACTATTTCCCACCCAACTAATTTAACTTCAATTATTTCGTTCTTTTTAAATCCCTTTTTGCTAACAACTTCGACAACCTCGTGCTTGTCTTCATCAAAAACATCTCCAGTTTTAGCATCAATTATTTTAACTCCTTCTTCAGAAAAAACTTTACTTAAACTCTCCAAAGCAATTGCTAAACCAGAATCTTTAACATGACTCTGAACTTCTTCCAACATATCATGTACTGGTAAAAGCTTGCTAATAGTTTTTAATCCTGCAATATATTCAAATCTCTCTTTTTCCTTTTCAGTTCTCTTTCTTAAATTATCATAATCTGCGAGAGCCCTTGCTAAACTGTGTTTAAGTCGATCAACCTCTTTTAGTTTTGGCTCACCAGGTTTTACTTTTTTCTTCATTTTTTATGCACCTGCCACTTCTTCAATTAAATTACCAAAATATCTAATAATTGGAATTACGTCAGGATAACTAAGCCTTGCTGGCCCAATAATACCCAATGCTCCTTCTGTTTTTCCGGCTTTAAACCGAGTAGATACAACACCTACTGGTGAAAGTCCCGCCCATCCAAGTTCCTCACCAAAAAGGATTTCAATACTTGAGGTTCCCTGAATTTTTTCAAAAAAAAGCTGATGAATTTTATTGAGTTCTTCAATGAGTTTAAAAACAGAAGCGCAAACTTTTAAATCCATAAATTCTGGATCTAAAAATACATTTGCATAACCAGAATGCCAAACCCGACCATCTTTTGTCGCTGCAATTGCCAGGGCTTTTGTTCGATCCGCAAGCGCATGAGTGGCTTCAGCCAATAAATGCTCTATATCATTACGGGCATCCCAAACTTCCTCTTTGGCTTTTACTTCATCGGTTAAACTCATTTGTTTTTCTTCCATTAATTGCTCTATGTAGAATTTCATTGCTTTTGGGGTAGGAATTCGTCCAGCAGAAGTGTGGGGTTGTCTTAAATAATTTAGTTTGGTGAGCTTGACCATTTCATTTCGAATTGTTGCTGGAGAAACCCCTAAATTATACTTTTTTTCTAAAGCATCAGAACCGACTGGCTCCGCCGTCTCAACATATTCATTAATTGTTGACTTTAAAATCAAAGTTTGTCTGGCTGTAATTCCTTCACTCATAATTTGATTATTAGCAGAAGATTAGCACGAGTGCTAATTAGTGTCAAGTGTTTAGATTACGGAGTCAGTTGGGGGAGGAGAAACTGGTTCTTTTTCCTTTTTTGCAATCGGTCCAATTTTTTGAGACTTCATAATCTTCTTCGCAAAACCAGCAATTACATGTATCTCTTTTAAGCGGAAAAGGAGTGATAATAACAAATATATAAGGCCGCCGACGAAAATTGTCATAACTGTTAATGCCAATAGATTACCGGTGTAGCGTGTGTCCAAAACAAAATTTTCAAAAGGAATATTGTTGTGTACTTCAAATTTACCCAAGAAAGAAAGTCTTTTCACCCAAACCGACTTGTCAAAAACTTTTAAGATCAAGAACATTATAAAACCACTAATGCCAGAAGCAACAAGAATCTTTGTAAGAGGTATTAGAAAACTAGAAACAGAGAGTTTTATTTTTTTAATTAGAAGCATCAGGAGTGTAAAAAACTGTAGATTACCCGCAATTGAATAAGCCAAAGCAATACCCCAAGTATCTATTTTTAGAACCAGAATAAAAACAAAGCCCAAAACCGAATTAACCAAAATAGAAATAATCGAAATTAAAACTGGAGTCTTTGTATCATGAAGTGCGTAAAAAGCTCGTGAGACAAGAAGAGACCCAGCGTAGGCAAAACTTCCAATCAAAAAGGCAGACAACACTAAACCTGTCTGAATAGTTGCATCCCAGTCAAAACGATCAGCACCAAAAACTAAACGAACAACCGGAACCCTTAATACAGCCAAAAAAACAGTGGTTGGGATAACTAAAAATAAAATTTGATTCAGAGTGTTCGTAAACGTACGTTTAAATTTTTCTCTATCACCCTCTGCCTCTTGTTGACTAAGGGTTGGTAAAGCCGCCTTAGCCAATGAAACCCCAAAAACTCCAATCGGAAGTGTTTGAAGCAAATCTGCAGACTTAAGATAAGTAAATCCACCAGATACAGCTGACGCCAAAAATAACCAAACAAAACGTCGGAGTTGGAAAAATGATAGTTCAATTATTCTTGGTATAGAAAGCTTTGCCAGTTTCTTAATACCTGGATGTTTAAAATCCAATATCAGTTTTGGCCGAAACCCTAATTGAGTTGCAAAAGGTATCTGAATAGCCATGTGGAAAAATGCACCGATGACCGCTCCAATAGTTGGCCCCATCAGTCCATATTTAGCCGACAATAAAACAGTACCACCAATAATTCCTAGATTGTAAAAGAGGGGGGCAATCGCCGGAATAATAAATCTTTTATGAGACTCCAGTATCCCAGTCATAAACGAACTGACCACAAAAAATAATTGAGCCACCAGTATTGTCCTTGAAAGAGCAACCACCTGACTTACCTGTTTCACCGAGAATCCTCCAGATACACCGATTAGATTTTTTGCAAAACTTCCTGTGACAAGATTGTAAAGAGGATTAGCAAAAATAATGACCAGTAAAGAAAGGGCCACGAATATTATTAATAGTATATTTAATCCCGCTGCCGCTACATGCCAGGCGTCTTTTGATTTTTTCTTAGTCAGATATTTTGTAAAAACAGGAATAAAGGAAGCCGACAACACACCATAGACAAAAACTTCAAAAATCAGATCTGGTAACTCAAAGGCTGCCAAAAACAAATCTGTTTCACTTGGAGAGAAAAAGGAAAATAAAGTTCTTTGTCGAACAAAACCTAATATCTTAGAAACAACTATCATCAGCATGATTACTGTTGCCGCTGAAAATATGGAGGATTGAGGGGATGTAAACAACCTCTTTCCTTTATTAATTAATTTATCGACCATATAATTGATATTTTAACTCTGCTGAATTATACTCACCAGGTCCAAAGATTTTTTAAATCGTTAAGATATTCTATAATAATCTAGTATGCCAGTTACAAAAACAGCAAAAAGAGCCCTTAAAAGCTCAAAGAGAAAAGAGATTGTAAATAACAAAATTCGTAAAGAACTTGAAGTGGCCATGCGTTTGGCAAAAAAGAGCAAAAAAAAGAACTTAATAATAAAGGCTATTTCCTTAGTTGATAAAGCAGCCAAAAACAAAATCATCCACAAAAATAAAGCCGCAAGAACCATACAAAGTTTATCTAAATTGGCCAAATTATCCTAGGTTCTTCACTCGCTTCTTTCATACCTATTCATATGCTATATTGAGATCAGTGATCAAGAGCGGGAAAATTCCCAGCTCTAATTAAATATGGCTGCCCTAAAAAAAACTAAACAAATTAATTTACTCCCTAGCGTGGAGTTTAAAGGTTCAATCGCAGGCAGGGTGTTATCTTGGTTATTGGGCACATTCCGCTATATCGTTATTATTACTGAATTATTTGTAATGATTGCTTTTTTATCCAGATTCTGGCTCGATGCTCAATCAAATGACTTGAATGAACAAATAGATCAAAAAAAGGCTATTCTTGGTGCAAGCGCTGAGTTTGAAGGTGAATTTAGAAAAGCCCAATCTCAACTAAACATTATTGCCCAAATGCAAGAAGAGCCAATAACTACCAACCTGAATACCACTTCTTCTCTTCTTCCAAGCGATGTTAGGCTTTCAAGCTTTTCAATTGTTGAAAACGAAATTAAAGCCCAGGGTGTATCAGCTAATGAAAGAAGCATTGCTCAATATATTGCTAATCTAGAATCTGTTAATGATTTTGAAAACGTAAAATTGACTCAACTCGGTGCCAAACCAGATGATCCGGCACTTTTTGAGTTTATTATCAGAGCAAAAATAAAAACAAACTAATATGGCAGTTGGCTGGAGAAAAGATTACATCAGGTACAAGAATTACTTTTTAAATATTGTTGCCCTTTATAAGAAGAAAAAAGACCTGAGGATGTTCCTTGAGGTTATTCTTTCTTTGTTGACAATTTCATTCTTCGCTACCCTAGCTCTTAGGCCAACGGTTTTAACAATTAGCGAACTCTTGAAGGATATTGAATCTAAGGAGGACACCTTAATCAAACTTGATACTAAAATTCAAAATATTAACCAAGCTCAGTCTCTCTATATAGCCAATGAAGCACAAATATCACTTTTGTCATCTTCCGTACCCGAAACAGCTGAGCCGGATCTCTTTGCCCAACAGATTGAAGGTTTAGCAACTATTTATCCCATTTCTGTGCTGGGAATCTCAATCGGTGAAACTGTATTATTGGGAGATCAAACAATCCCGGTGCAAGTTAGCGAAAATCAAAAAGTAATTCCATCGGAAGCCAAACCGACAAATTTTTCAATAAGTGTCACTGGAGAATATCAAGCCCTGACTCAGTTTTTAGATGGACTGGAAACTCTGAGAAGACCCGTCTATCTTGATTCAACCAATATTACTTTAATTGATACTGGCGAAAGAAATGAAATTGTTCTCTCAATTTCTGGAAGGGCAGCCTACTTAAATGAAAAATAAAAAATTACCAAATATAGTTACCATGCTTATATTAACCACAATAACTCTGTTATTTTGGATAGGATTCAGCGTTTACAGAACTTTAAGCAAAAGCCCAACGGCTAAAGTTCCAGAAGAAGTGATAAAACCATTAACACCCACTCTAAACACCACGATCCTATCTGAACTTGACGCAAAGCTTTTCTTTTCTCAAACAGATGTTGGAAATATTATTTCTCCAACAATTCCAGATGAAATTGTGGAAGAATTAGTTGAGCAAGAAATCACAATATCTGAAGAATCAACCGAAGAAAGCGAAATTATTGTTCCAGAGGAAGATTTAGAAACCGAAGGAGACTCATCTACCGAAACACAATAAATGAAAAAAACAAATAAAATACCAACAATTATTGGCATCATCGTCTTGCTGGCAGGACTAGCCGCTGGCATTCTTTTAATTGGAAATCAGCAGGTCTTTAAACTTGGAGCAACGGCTGAGGTTACTCCAAAAAACGTTAGAGTTACAAATCTTTCCGATAATTCTTTTACTGTTTCTTGGTTAACTGAAAAAGAAGCTTTAGGTTTTGTTAAGTGGGGGGAAACTCAAGGATCTCTTACAAACATTGTAGAAGACGAAATTGGGAAAGCTAGTCTTACCCATACGGCAACAGTCAGAGGAATTAAATCTGAAACCAAGCACTTTTTTGAAATTAACTCCAGGAACACCAACTTTGACAATAACGGAGCTGCCTGGCAAGCAACAACTGGAAAAAAACTTTCTACTCCCCAATCTCACAATATGATTTCTGGAGTAATCCTTGCTGGAAACGGCGCTCCAGCTCAAAATGCCCTGGTTTATGTAATTGTTGGCGGATCCAGCCCTCTTTCCACCACCACTTCTAATAACGGCACCTGGTTAATTCCGTTGTCGTCGGCTAAAGTTCAAAGTCTTTTGACTTATGTGGATATAAACGACACTAACACACCAATTGAAATCTCAACCCATACTTCAATTAACCAAAGCGGTTCTGCTCAAATTTATTTACAGTCAGCCAAACCAGTCCCTGCAATTCAAATTGGTAAAACTCACGACTTCAGAAGCCTGCCACCAAGTGGGAACAATGATCTACCTCAATTTTCTCTTGATTTACCAGAGACTACTGTTGGTGCTGAGGACCAAAAATCAGGTTTCACTATTCCCGACAATGAAACAGATCCTGACACATCGACTCTTACCTTGGAAAGTGTTGATGAGGGGGAAGTAATAAGTACCTCTGATCCAGAATTCTTTGGTGAGGGACCACCAGGTGCCGAACTCACAATTACTATTGAATCTGACCCGATGACTGATACCTTAACAGTAGGATCTGGAGGAAATTGGAATTGGAGTCCACCAGAAGGGCTTGAAGAAGGAATTCACAAGATTACTGTTTCTTGGAAAGATGCTTCGGGAATATTAAGAAGGTTAACTCGAACTTTCATTGTTCAAGCGTCAGAGGGTCCGGCCTTTGTATCTACACCATCTGCAAGTCCAAACCCAACGGGCTCACCAACACCGTCACCAATTAGTACACCTACACCTACCATCACTGCGGCACCAACTGTAACACCAGCACCCACCGAAGTTGCTCTACCCGATGCAGGTTCGTTGACCCCAACCATGATCCTAACCATCATGGGATTAGGGCTAATTAGTTTTGGATTATTGTTATCCGTATTTGAAAAAGTTAAACAACCAGTTTAGTCATGCCTGATCAAAATAACAACATGCCAATCAAACCTACCGCAAAACCCATCAACCCTGTGGTTAAGTCAGATATAAAACCTGTTTCTCCCCCCATTACTGTTGAAGAAACACTAACACCTGATCCAAAAGCGTCAGTTAATGCACCAACTCAAGCTCCTCCACCAATGTTTACTCCGACTGCTGTAAACTCTCCACCACCTCCACCAAGTGGAGGACCAGTAGGAGGAGGAAAACAAATAGGAGATCAAGCAGTAAAGACTAAACCAGATCCAGGAAAAGCAGAAAACAATATTGATTTACCTCCCGTAATAGCAACCACTGGTAAATCAAAGACAGGTGGAGGATCCGGAAACAAGAAAAAGATTGTTGCCACCATATTGGGACTGCTTTTCCTTGTTGGATCAGTTGCTGCAGGAACCATCCTTGTTCAAAGAAATCAAGATATTAGGGAGAAGGCAGGTGGCTGGCCCCCCTCTATACCCAACTGCGGTGCGGGACGATATTGTGCTGCCAACCAATTAACTGGGGGCTCGAAATGTCAAGTGAATGGAAGTGAACAGTGGTGTTGTCCGTCAGGAAAGAAAATATCTAATGGAAAATGTGTCGCAATACCAGAACCCCCAAAGTGTGGATCAGGACTGTCTTGTAGTTTTTCACAAAAATCTGGATCAACGCAATGTATCGACCCGGATAATGGAAACAATTATTGGTGTTGTCAAAAAGGATATCTCATAAGCGGGAATACCTGTATAGAAGATAAAATGATCCTCCCAAGCTGCGGTAGAGGGCTAAATTGTGCACCCTGGACATTAACTGGAGGGTCAAAATGCACTGATCCTGATCGCGGAGATAAATTATGGTGTTGTCCGTCAGGAAAGAAAATATCTAAGGGAAAATGTGTTGCAATCAGCGACAATGGTGGGGGTGGAAATGGAGCCGGACTTGATACAGATGAGTGTAAAAGCTTAAAAGGTGCGCTCAGTAGTACTGTAAACAAGGAAACAAGTATTAGTGTTACCCCTACACAAATAGATAAATGTGCAGCATGTCCTGGCGGAAGAATTGTAGCAACCGTTTTCAAATGTCCAAACGACTGCTCCCCAGGTGGTTGTAGCAAAAATCCAAAGGAAGTAACCCTCACCAAAGCTAAACTTTCAATATCTGCAACCGGCAATATTCCACAGTGTGGAGTAATGCAAATTGATGTAGGTTGTTGGACAACAAATAACGTATATTCTATGGGATATATATCTCATACTCGTTGTCCTCCAGGTGGTTGCGGATCAACAACACCACCAAAACCTACAAATCCTCCATTTGACTTAACTTGTAACTGTACAGAGGTATTGGCTTTTGGTGTTGATGGAGTAGCATTAACAGCTGAACAATTATCTGCTCTTGTCGAGGGAGATGTGGTTA